>Ga0208434_1001253_pt1 | contig 10601 bp, 15 predicted proteins | sample 13_taG_FD_184086 | JGI IMG/M metagenome (GOLD analysis project Ga0208434, IMG submission 184086) | Marine viral communities from the Subarctic Pacific Ocean - 13_ETSP_OMZ_AT15268 metaG (SPAdes) (version 2) | ecosystem: Environmental > Aquatic > Marine > Oceanic | place: Pacific Ocean | collected... | reverse complement strand
TTAGAGAGGCCATCGGGACAAGGGAATTTGCATCTTTGTTTCAGCAACGTCCTGCTCCAGAAGGGGGCAACATGTTTGATCCCACTTGGTGGCAATACTATTCGCATGATTCTGTCATCCCTGATTTTGACAGAGTAATCTTGTCGATCGACTGTACGTTTACTGACGCGAAGAACAGTGACTATGTCGTAGGTCTGGTTGTTGGTCAATCTGGTCCATCGTTTTATGTGCTTGATCTGTTTAGAGAGAAAACTGATGTTATTGGAACGATGAATATGATCGCCAGAATGTACAAGCGTCATCAGCTGGACGGAACAGTTATTGAGCTTGCAGCTAGTGGCTATGCGGTATATCAGATGGCAAGAAAGAAAGTCCCTGGTTTAATTGGCTTTAGGCCAGAAAAAAGCAAGCAGGCTCGTGCTGCAGGCATTGTCCCAGTAGTTGAAGCTGGAAATGTATATTTACCTATCAGTACACCATGGCTTGATAATTTTGTAAGTGAATTTTCTTTGTTCCCTGCATCAAAAAATGACGACCAAGTCGATGCATTAACTATGGCTATTAATTATTCGCTGCAACGTGTGCCTCCGCAGATGACAGAAGTTACGTGGGGACGTGGAGATAGAGTAATAGAAGGAGTAAAAAGTTTCAACATCTGGTGATAAAATGTGTCATAAGAGTAATTATTATGGCACGGAAAGCAAAGAAGTTTAAGTTAAGCAAGGAGCAGCAATTGCTTGCTACAGAGAATATAAACCTTGCGCGACGAGAAGCCTGGAAGCTACAAAGAACCACAGACATTGATTACGACACCTTAGAAGGTGCAGCACTAGAAGGGTTGTGTAAAGCCGCTTATCGCTACAACCCAGAATCTGGATTCAAATTCAGCAGCCTTGCGGTGCCAACAATACGAGGAGAACTACTCCACTGGATCCGCGATAGAACTTACGCAATGAGACTGACCCATAAGATGCGTGAAAAGTGGATCAAGGGTAGACGCCTCATGTATCGAGGCATGAATGATCTAGATGTAGCAAAAGAATTAGAAATTCCTATTTCTGAATGGCAAGAGATTAAAAGCGTTTGCTCTGGTCCACCGCTTGAGATCAATGACCACGCTAGTCCGACGGACAGCCTCGAGCCTGATGAAATCAATTTTGCTGAGCAATTTAAGGTTCGCGCTGAACATTCATGGAATCTTTTAAATCCAAAGCACAAAAAGTTGATTTTGGATTATTTTTGTAGTAAAACGAACAACTTACCTGTCGAATCAATAGACGAATTTTTATATAACTACACAAATGGCTAAATATTAGCGCAAGTCTTAAAAGAATTGGTTGACCACCATCATAACAACTACCGGTCTATAGCCTGTGCTCGATTTGGCGACCATTAGTGTCAGTATCTCAAGAGACAATTAGAAAGCTTAAGTCTTTAGCTGTATCAGACGTACTGCAGAATGATGGCACCTACTTAAAAAGGGTTGGCAGGGAATTCGTAACCCAATGCTTATGGCATGAAGATCGAAATCCTTCTCTGACTGTCAGTGACGACAAAGGCTTTGTTTTTTGCCACGTTTGCCAGCATCATGACGATGCCATTGGATTCATAGCTCAAAAGCATGGCATTACATTCGCTGAAGCATGTGAAAAAATCGGTGCCGGAAGCAATATTACTGTTGAGCACACGAACGAGAACAAGGAAGAGGTATCTAAAAAGAAAAGAATTCGCCAGGAGGCTATTGATGCTGTCGCTGAAATGCAAAAACAGTATCGGCAAGACCTGCAAGTACATAGCGAATCGACTGATTTCCTGAAAGAACGCGAGATATTGCCAGAAACATCAAGGTTTTTTGGCTTTGGATATGATTCGAAGCAAAAACGTATCACTCTTCCTATAAGTAATCATGTAGGAAATCATGTTGGCTTTGTTGCTAGAACTATTATTAAAGATGTAAAGCCAAAGTATAAAAATACTGAAAATAATGCAATCTTTAATAAGTCAGACATTGTTTTCAACGAATATCGAGCTGCTGAACACATACGTTCTGCAGATGAATGTATATTTGTTGAAGGTCACTTAGATGTTGTATCGCTTTGGCAGTCAGGCATTAAGAACGTTGTTGCATTGCAAGGTACTGCATCACCTTCTGAAAATGTTTTAAGAAGGATGATCAGAAAAACAAAAAGATTTGTGCTTTGTATGGACTCTGATGCCGGCGGTGTAAAGGCTATTAGTAAGTTCCTCGACACTGTCAAGAGCTATACCTTGCAGGGCGAATTAGATGTACGGATTGCGGTACTGCCTGACGGCATGGATCCAGACGATTTTATAAAAAACGGTGGGCAACTTTCTACTTTAATATCAAACGCTCAGTCATGGCTTGACTGGATCTTAGATCAATGGCTAAACAGTCTTGACTTTAAGGATGAGCTGAAAATTCAAGAAGTAGAAAAGCATATTAAGGATTTATTTTCTCAAATCAGTAGTCCAGCTCTAAGATCACACTATTATGACAAGGCGTCTATTCGCTTAGCGCAAAACAAGCAATCGTTAGCAGCAGAAATATCTAAGGGCTTCCATGATTTTAAGACTTCTTCTGTAAAAATAAAGACCTGGACTAAGCCTGGTTTTGAACATACCAGGAAGATTGTTGAAAGAAGATTGCTCCGCCTTTATATTCATAATGTTGAATTCAGATGGATACTAGAGCCATTGATGCAACAGCTATACTTCCCGCAAATGAAGTGGTTATGGCGCAGGATAGAGGAGGTCCAAAACCATACAGATAATGATTTTAGTCACCATGCTTTGATGGCAATTTTATGCAGTGCAGAACCAGTATATATGCAAACATTACGATCAATTGTTTGCCCTTCAATTTCTGTAGAAGACAGCGAACTTTCTATTGCTCATATTGAAACTGTAATGACAATTATTCCTGAAAACTATGCATTACAATCGTAATATGAAGTGTAGCTTCTATACCGATGTTTTCAGCCAAAAAGACTACTTTTGAAAGTCACGCACCGAAGCGTACAAGGATTGGCGATGGTCGGCGTACCCGCACACGAATTAATCAAGGTCGCCTCAAGAGGAGCCCTAATCGGAAACCCTATAGAGGACAAGGGAAATAGGCAAAATGCCGCAGGTTGTAGATGCACTTTGGCAATTGATTCGTCAGCGCCAGATCGCTGAAGCGACTGCAGTACTTTTTTGTCATCACAAAAGTCGCCTTGGTTTTTGGGTCAGATTAAAATCGGACCTTTTACGCTCTTGCGATAATCATTTTGATCTTTTTTTGATCGCTACTCTGTTAGACGCTTCGACTAAAGATACCCTTGAAGAGTCCTGCCATTTTATCCCAGGACTTTATTCTTTGACTTGCAGGCACAACCATGACCTCTAAAGTTTTTAAAAAGACAGTCGTAGAGCAACCATCAAATCGTGCTGATAAGCGCCCTACAAGTGAGACTCATCGACGAGAATATTGGGAACGCTTCTGCAGCGAAAACCCTTCTTATCATTCTTGCAAAATACACGACAATTGACTGACAAACAGTAAGACTGCGGTAAACTATTCTTACCGTCACCAAGGCGAAATGCCAGAATTTCAGTCAACAGCTCCTAGTGCAGAAGCCGTTTTTTATCGTACATATTCACGCAGAAAAGCGGACGGCCAGCGGGAGACTTTCCAAGAAGCAATGACGCGCTGTGTCAACTCTATTGCAGAAGTTGGCAAGTTTACTGCGGAAGAAAAAAGCCTTGTAATTGACCAAGCATTAAAGCAGCATTGCTTCCCTTCTGGAAGGGCTTTTTGGGTAGCAGGTACGGAGTGGGGAAGCCAGCAAAAGAACTTTAGTGGCTGGTATAATTGCACCTCTACAAACGTAAACGAAATTAGTGCGTTTCGTCACATCATGGAATTAGCCATGATGGGTTCAGGTACTGGTGCAATGCTTGAGAAGTCGAATATCGATTCTCTGCCGGCAGTAGTCACTGAGATCAATATTGTCAGCGTTGAAGATGCTGGTGACATCTTGCCGCCGGATCGAATTGAACAGACTGAGTTTTTAAGTCTTGAGGACGGCAACGTAGTTGTTTACGTTGGTGATAGCCGAGAAGGCTGGGTTGATGCCTATCTAGGTATTATTGAGATTGCCACTGAATTCAGCACTAAAAAAACTGTTAACTTAATCATCGACCTTGGTAACGTCAGGCCAGCAGGGGAGCGTTTACAAGGCTTTGGCGGCACCGCTAATCCTGTCAAGCTTGAGGACATGTTCCGGCGTGTTGTAGGGATCCTGAACGGTGCTTATGGCCGTCGCCTGAACTCAGTAGAAACCTGTTTATTAATTGACGAAGCCTCTGCTTGCGTTGTCGCTGGCAACATCCGTCGCAGTGCTGGTATGCGTCAATTCAGTTCTGACGACAACGAAGCTGCTGATTCAAAAGCAGGTTTATATGCCCAGGATGAAGATGGTAACTGGAGGGTCGATCCAAAGAAAGAAGCTTTGCGAATGGCAAACCATACCCTTTGCTTCCATGAAGTCCCTGATTTTTCTACGGTAGAAGAATCAATCAAGAAGCAGTTTTACTCTGGTGAAGGTGCTATTCAGTATGTGCCTGAAGCGATTGCCCGTGCTAATGCTGATCTGCTCTGCAGCTCTGAACGTAAAAAGCAGTTTATTGATCTTTACCTGCAGGACAGGAACGAAGCAGCTGAGTATTTAGAAGCACTCCATACCCCATCAGGTGTGATGGACCCTAAAGAGTTAGCTCATCGACTAAGTCGCTACGGCCTTAATCCATGCGGAGAGATCATTGGCACTGATTTTCACTGCAACTTAGCTGAGATTCATCTCAATACAATCGATCCAAACGATACGCAGGCACAGGACAATGCGTTCAAGGCAGGGGCTTTGCAGGTAGCAGCATTGCTACACCATGAGTTTTATATCGACCGCTACAGATACAGCCGTGAGATTGACCCAATCGTCGGCGTTAGCTTCACAGGTCTATTTGATTTCTTTGTCCATGCTTTTGGAGCACCTTGGCTTGATTGGATGATGAAAGGACGACCAAGTAACAATCTTGGCCGTAAATTTGCAAAAAAAGAGCACTACTTCTTGCGGCGATGGGCTGATATCGTTCGCTACACAGTAATTAGCTATTGCGATAAGCATGGTCTGCGTCGTCCCAATCGACTGACTACTGTTCAGCCTGCAGGAACAAAAAGTCTGCTTACTGGAGCTTCTTCTGGCTGGCATCCACCTAAAGCACAGCGTTTTATCCGTCGGATTACTTTTGGAAAGTCCGATCCCCTTGTGTCAGCCCTACGTGACTGGGGCTATACCGTAATTCCTGCTCAATCAGCAAAGGATGAGAACGGTAATCTTTTGGATGACATCCTTGATCCTCGGGTGCAAGAAGTGTTAGTCGAGATTCCAACTGAAGTTAGCTGGGCTAACCTTCCTGGTTGTGATGAATTTGATCTCAGCAAGCTCCCAGTAGCTTCTCAGTGGGGTCTATACATGCAAGTGCAAAATTATTACACAGAGCACAACACCTCGGCCACGATTGAATTCAGAGAAGAGGAGATCCCATTGCTAGCAAAGTTGATTCATGAATCAATGCAACTCGGCACTGGATACATTTCTGCTGCACTGCTGGCGCGTTTCGACGCCAATGAAACGTTTCCTCGCCTGCCTTTCGAGCCAATTGGAAAGGATGTATATGATCGCTGGAATAAAGCAGCAGAAAACTATCGTTCTGCTCTGCCGGCAATCTTCAACAAAGAAGAGGTTAGCTTCCTTGAGGTACTTAGCACTTACGACTCAGCTGATTATGAGCTAAAGGGTTCTGCTGGTTGCGATAGCGACAAATGTCTTGCTGAATCTCAAAAAGATGCTGATCAAGTGGGGCAGAAGATTTAAGATGTCATCACTCGTTGACTTCCAGATCCGCAACCTATGCCGCAATATCGGCTTAGTGGAGCCATTTAGCCCAGAGATGATCAATCCTGCCAGCATTGATGTCACGCTTGGGGGCGTCATTAAAGTCGAGGGTCGTTCTTATGGACGGCCTAAGGATCGGGCTAGATGGATCAACCATGAAATTGACTCGGACAAAGGATTCATCCTTCCTCCTGGTGGCTTTGTTCTTGCTCATACCAATGAATATGTCCGTATTCCAAACAACTTGGAATCAAACTTTCAGTTAAAAAGCAGCCGTGGTAGAGAAGGTATTAACCACCTTTTGGCTGGATATATTGATCCTGGTTTCAAGGGTCAAATCACGCTTGAACTGCAAAATGTCAATAACAGACACAATGTCGTTCTAAAAAAAGGAATGAGAATTGGTCAGCTTCGCTTCCATACTCTTAATGAGATTCCGTTGCGTAGCTATGCAGTCACTGGACGTTATTTCCTTGACGAGGGGGCTGTGGCAAGCAAAGGGTAAGGAAGACTAACCGTAGTCGCGAGATGCGGCAAAAATTATTCTGCCGAGAAGGCTAAACTTCGCTGAGATAGCAATGCTGGGCGTACCGCACCCGACAAACGATCCATCGCTCGTTTCTTACCATCGACCGGAGCTGATCCGTCAACTACCGGCACTGGAGCTTGCTAATCACTGCTGGCATCTTCTAGACGGCACTTTTGCTGATAGTTCTGGCCATTCACGCGGTGTAAAAGAAAAATATCTACCACAAGAACCAGCTGAGCCTCGTGGAGCATACGACTCTCGTTTAACAAGGTCAACGTACACTCCAATTTATCGCGATAGCATTCGGGCTTATGCTGGCTTACTTAATCGTTTCCAACTGGTCGACACCCCAGCCTCATTATTGGCGGCGGAAACTGATGTGGATCTTCAAGGGGAAAGCATCCAAAGCTTTTGGAACCGATGCGATGAAAAAGCATTAAGGGATGGCGGTGTTTTTGTCATGGTCGACATGACACAGGACGAAGGTGAAACTAATTTCTTTGATGAACAAAATTCTGACCGCCGGCCATATTTAATTATGGTTGATAGGGCTAATGTCATCAATTGGTCTATCGAATATTCTTCAGGTCGCGAGAAAGTAAATCACGCAACGATCCGGCAATTCCGTCAAAGATCAATCCCTGGATCTTTTGGTGTTGAGCTAGATGCTATCTACCATGTTCTCAGGCCCAATCTTGTCGAGACATATCGTTTAGAAAAGCGTGGACGCGAATGGGTCCAGATCAAGGAACGCGAAGTCAATACATCTATCCCTGTTGTGCCTTTGGTGTGGTACGGATCTACTGATCCTCATTTTGCTCATGGTGACTTGCCATTAAATGCATTAGCTGAACTGTCTATTCAGCACTTCCAAATGCGGTCTGATTTACAGGAGCTGCTGCACAAATGTGCAATGCCAGTACCTGTCAGGACTGGAGCAAAGTTAGGAGCCGACGGCAAACCAATCCCATTGATTTTAGGCCCTAACACTGCTGTTGACCTTGACGCTGAAGGCGGTAAGTTTGAGTTTGCAGAACCATCTGGTCGCAGCCTGGAACGTCATCAAGCTGAAATTGAACATCTAGAGCTGCTGATGGATCGCAGTAGCCTTAATTTCTTGTATGGCGCAAACATCAAGACTGCAACGGAAGCATCTCTCCGCGCTTCTCAAGTGGCCTCACAGGTCTCATCTTTAACACGCAATAAAGTCTCAAGCTTTACAACTGTTATGCGCCTCTGGGCGGCTTATAGCGGTGAGTTTGATCAAGTTACGCCTGAGTCTGGCATTGCTATTAACGACAGCTTGATTAGTCGTCCGCTAGGTGCTTCTGAGATTGCACAGCTGGTTAATCTGTACTCTCAAGGGTTGCTTTCTAAGCGCACGGTGTTGGATGAATTGCAACGTGGCGGCATCCTTGATCCTGACCTGAAAGTCGAAGATGAGATCACGCGTACCGATGAGGATCATGAGGATCAAGTCGACCAAATGATTGACGACGAAACTGCTTTGCAGGAAGCCGTACCTGATTCTTCGGGTTCCCAGGCATCTAATCCTGCTGCAAGTGGGGATCCTACTGATGACCTGGACACCCCAGAAAAAGCACAAGCTGCAGCCTCACGGGCTCAGTAAACTATAAATAACAGGTATTAATTATGATCATCGCACGATTTGAATTTCTTCCTGACTATGCCGATCAGTTTTGTGAGGAGGGGCAGTCAATTTGCGAGATGCAATTTCCTGATTTGGTAGAAATGGTTGCCTTTACAAAAGACATTGAGCATTGCTTGACTGAAGTCTTGGTCAACGATGGTACAAACATCATTTCATTGCGGGAGATCAGCGAGTCAGCTTGATGCATCCTGAGCAAACAGGTAAGTTTTTACGCTCGCCGGCAGGATCGTTTGTATACCAAGTGATCGGACCCTGTTGTCAGTTATTTGATCGAGAAGAATTGCCATGGCCTAGCTGTAATATTAGATGGAAAGGTAAGCAACCAAGCTGGAATAGGGTCGGTAAAAGATTTGTCCCGGATTTAGCTGCTTCAAGATGCCCTAGCTATTATGTAATTGCAAGAGATTTACACGGAGACCAGTGGAATCAAGTTTTGACCTTATATCAAAACAGGCTAGATGGCGACGAAAAGCGTTGGTGGTACAGCAAAGTGCCAAGTGGGAAGCCTTATCCAATGAAGCCCTCATGACTGGTGGAACTTTTGATCGTCTGTTCTGGACTAAAACTTTAGATCGTTTGAATTTAGAGAGTCCAGGGCGTGAAGAAGCTGTCAATAAAGCTATTGAAACCGTAAGAAAAAAGAAAGAAGTTATTGAAGCTATACGGAAGCAAAAAGGCACAAAAGGAAGGAAGAAAAAATGATTACTCCTGGATCCTTTGTTATGACGTTACACTATAAGAAGGCAATCTATCCAATTAGATTTCAATGCAGAAAGATACAGAAGGCTTTTGGCAGCTTGTTGAGAGCACACAAGAGAAATCAGGGTCTGTAGTTGCTTTAGCTTTAATTTTACTGTTTGGAATTTTTTATTTCGGATCTGTATTCCTGGCGGCATGGGCTGTATCTGCAACATTTGGTTCTGGTTATTGGATGACGTTGTTAACTGTATTTTTACTTAAGCTGACGTTACAATGAAGAAACGACAGATGCCAAGTGGTTCAAAGTATCGATGGTCGCAACTTAACTGAAGTTGTTTATAAGACTTGCTCAAGATGCAAAACCTCTAAGCCAGCCACTACACTTTTTTTTTACCGTGACCAACAACAGAGTTCTGGCTTAAGAACATATTGCAAGGATTGCACAAAGAAATATTATATTAATAATAGAAAAAACATAAGACTGCAACAAAGAGAACAAAGAAAACAAATGAAAGCAAAGGCTATTGAATATCTTGGAGGTCAATGTCAATGCTGCGGATTTAAAAAAGCTTTAAGTGTTTTACAGTTTCACCACAGGGATCCAACCGAAAAAGAAGCAATGTGGAACACGATAAAAAATTGGCCTGAAGAAAAAAGGAAGAAGGAACTTGACAAGTGTGATTTACTATGTGCAAATTGTCATAATGCCTTTCATGCAAGCGATGTTATTTATGATGAAAACGGTTATACTTGGAAGGTAGACCATCCTAATTACGCGAGTATGGCGGAATCGGTAGACGCACCAGACTTAAAATCTGTTGACCTTTAGGTTGTGAGAGTTCAAGTCTCTCTACTCGCATTTTTTTTATTATGGATTGTTTTCTCTGCGGCCACATCACAAATCTGACTCAATCATGGCGGATGGATACCACTGTTAGGCGCTATCGCGAGTGCCCAAACTGCGGTAATAAATTTTTCACCTACGAAATACCAGAAGAAATGCTTAAAACTGCTGATCAGTATGTCAATCGCGCTGCATACGATTGATTTTTAGGTTGTTTTGGCGTATTATGGATGGGTCTGACTAAACCATTCATGAACACTTCAACCCAAAAGCCTTTAAGAGTAGTAACCCTTCGTTCAGTTCCAGCCAAATTTGTCGCTTTCAAGTCCGATCACTTAAAAATGGCGACTCAAGGAGCTGCTGATGAAGTTATTAATTACATTAGAAAACCAGAGCCGAAAGAATGGAAGTTTTCTAATACCACTGTTGATGTAGATCAAGACTGTACTCTTACAGTTTGTATTGACGATAATCCTATTTTGCGTATAACAAGAACTGACGACAATCAAGATTTTGACAAGGTATTTGTTTTTGCTGGCGGCGATTATGACGACAATGGCAACCCGTCAAAAACCATCAAAGAACGTTTAAATGGTCTATTGAACGCTTTGGGCTGGTGTGGTGTTATTCCTCCTCGGGTTCGGGTCTTTTGGGATCAAGAGGCTAATCTTACTTACTTTGGTAGCGGCGAGACTAAAATAGCTTTGAATTATAATTATTGTGTGATGGCAAGCATTCCAGCTGATCCGACTGAATTTAGTTTCGATACTGAGATGATCATCCCAAGGAAGCCTACTGATAGATAAGGTTCTATCATGGCTAAACGGGGGCTCTACTCAAACATCCACGCCAAGCGAAAGCGTATCAAGGCTGGAAGCGACGAAAAGATGCGTAAGCCAG
>Ga0208434_1001250_pt1 | contig 10626 bp, 12 predicted proteins | sample 13_taG_FD_184086 | JGI IMG/M metagenome (GOLD analysis project Ga0208434, IMG submission 184086) | Marine viral communities from the Subarctic Pacific Ocean - 13_ETSP_OMZ_AT15268 metaG (SPAdes) (version 2) | ecosystem: Environmental > Aquatic > Marine > Oceanic | place: Pacific Ocean | collected... | reverse complement strand
ATTTATACGTAGATTATAGGATTAACGCTAGCGGTTGGTTGACTTGCAGCTACTGATTGCGTTGCGTGATTTCCATTTCCGGATGCGTCAGTAATTTGCGATATCCCGGTCTGTCCATCAGTTAAGCTGTCGTCTTCTCCCATACGGTAGTATGCAACAGGATTGAGGCTTAAATCATTTTTGATGTGAGCTCCGCGGGATGCTGCTAGAGAGGAGACATCGGATGCGGAAAGTGCGGAGTTAAAAATAGCTGCCTCGTCTATTTCTCCGGCAAAAGTTCTTAAACCACTCGGAGCCTGCCCAATTATGAGATTACCTGTGTTTGTCGAGCCCGCTGTAACGTTAATCGTATTATCCGCGACGCCGTTTACATAGTAAGTTAACTGCGTACCGTTATGAACGGCTGCTAAATGAACCCATTGACCACGAGGTATATGAGTACTACTTGGCTGTGCGCTAGAGCCATCATAATACCTCATTACAAAATACCCAGAGGTTATACTATTTATTTGAGTGTAAAATGTGTAGTTCATAGCTGTATTACCACTATTCCATTTTGAAAAAAGGTATGGATAATCGGTTGTGTGGGTTGTGTTCATGTTTACCCAAACCGACCAAGTCATTGCGGTTGTTAACTCTAAATCGGTAGTGTGAGGAACCTCCAGATAATCATTCGACCCATCAAAGCTTAGCGAGGTAGTCGACTGAGCAAGCGCCTTGAATGTAGGCTGCTGGCTTGCAGTGCTCTGGGTTGCATCATTTCCATTTCCGCTTGAGTCGGTTATGGTTGCGATACTTCCGCCTGAGGTTGCTGAATCGCTTGAATCGTCTCCCATTCTCCAATATCCCTTAAGATTAGATGTGCGATCAGTATCGTATGATGCGGCTTGGGTTAGATCTGTAGGTTTTCCGTTTGGAGCGGTTCCGTTGTAAATTTTTGTTATGTCGGCTGCGGATAAGGCTGCGTCAAATACCGCTACATCTTCAATTAAACCTTCAAAACGATAAGCATTATTGTAAAGCATACCTCCAATTACAGTTTGTGTGTAAGAAATTGAGCTTGTATTGACAGATTTAGTCCCTAAATCCGCACCGTTCAAATACATTCTAGCTGTGCCTGAAGTGAAAACAACAACCGCATGATACCAATTTCCTGTAGCTATCGCAGTATGTGTAAAAGGAAGGTTATAACCAGAACCATAGGTGTTAGCTACCATTTGCGTACCACTCAAACCAAAAGCCCTGTCAGTCCCACCATTCCTTCCATCACTTAATGAGAATATATAGTTATAACTGGTAACTGAGCTGGGGTTAAACCAAGCTGATATTGAACAATCACCACTAATGCTTAAGTCGGACGCTGCTGACACAGCTAAATAATCACCCGCACTTGCTCCATCAAAGCTAGCGCCCCAGCGGTTTTCGTAGACCGCGCCGGTGCCATCGGAATCGATCTCGATCCATGCGCTTCCGTTATAGACGATGAATTTATTCGTCGAGGTTTCAAAGTATGCCTTGCCCGCGATCGTAGTCCCGGTGCTTCTGTCTGCGATTGTGTCTATAGTTGCCATGATATTATGAGTAGATTGTTTCGCTTGATGCTATAGCGGAGAATGTAGGCTGGAGGCTTGCAGTGCTCTGGGTTGCATCATTTCCATTTCCGCTTGAATCGGTTATGGTTGCGATACTTCCGCCTGAGGTTGCTGAATCATTTGAATCGTCTCCCATTCTCCACCAGCCTACGGGACTTAAAGAAGATATATCGTTTGGTACTCCGCTGTTGTAAATATCCGATATTTGAGATGCAGATAACGCACTATTCCAAAAAGAAAACTCGTCAATTTTTCCATCGAAGGGGTGGGGGGAACTTGCGTTATAAGTTTTGCCAATAGTTGATGTGCTATCTTCACTTCCAAAATCAGAACCTTGGCCCATAGTATTGGTGTTGGTGGTAAGCGGATTGCCATTTAAATACAACTTAAAAACCCCCGCATTACCCGCAGTAGACTTTACGAAAGCCACGTGATACCAAGTACCTGTATTAATCGTGTTACTAGATGCTATTATATTATTATAATTCCAATTACTGCAATAAATATCACCTCCACTTGACACAAACGTGGCAAGTTTTAATGAATTGCTTGAACTAATATTGAAGAAGGTATTGTAAGCATTTAAACTATCGGCATTAAACCATAAGCTGAAAGAAAACACGCCACTCCCCAAATTAAAAGTTCCTTGGGGAACTTTTAATTCATCAGCCGTACCATCAAAGCTCGCGCCCCAGCGGTTTTCGAATGAAACCGCGCCGGTGCCATCGCTATCGATCTCGATCCATGCGCTTCCGTTATAGACGATGAATTTATTCGTCGAGGTTTCAAAATATGCCTTGCCCGCGATTGCGGATCCGGTGCTTCTGTCTGCGATTGTATCTATAGTGGCCATTTTTTTTTAAATTAAGAGTTTATGCCTTCTTCAGGGGTCCAGTCGCCAGTCGCTAGAATTGCGAGTATTTCTGCAAGACTATATTGAGTCTTGCCCTCAAGAAAAGACGGAGTTTCACCTTCGTATTTTAGTATGGCTTTACTACCATCTAACGAATACTTGAGGCTGCTGGACGATGTTTGAAGAACTTGATCAAAGTCAACCTGACTAATTTCGGAAGTTTCTATAATATTATATATTCTCATAATTAATAAGTTGTTTGGTTAAATGAAGCCCCGTTTTCTAACTCAGCATTGTAACTACTTGCTGTATTTACTTTATTCTGAACGAGTGTGCCTGCACCTGAGTTATCATCACCCATTCTATACCAACCGACAGGATTTAAACTAGCGTCATTAGCGAAATTAAAAGGTAATCCGTTATTCCAAATAGTCTGTACCTCAGTAAGGTTTAATGCTTTTCCATCAAAGATAGCAAAGTCATTTATATAACCACCAAGGTTCGCTTGGTAACCATCTCCTAATTTAAAACCATTAGAAAAATCTTCTAGTGTTTGTGAGCTACTGATGGTGTTTGCCAAAGTAGGTGCTGACGAAGTAGAACCAATGTAAGTATAATGAGAAGAAGCTGTGGTATCAACTACATGAGCGACAAAGTTCCATGAATTATTTACCACAGCTCCGCCAGTTGAGTCGGTAAACCCCCCACCATTGCTGTCTCTTGAAAAAGTCCTTAATCTGCCGCCTGACAGAATATCCATGTCAAATTTCCCTTGAACCCCATCGCCAGTAATTAAACGATGATGAGAACTAATCAACACTTCGTAAGTGGAAGGTGAGGTGTTTTGCTTAAACCACAAGACAAAAGACATATCACCAGTGAATGACCCAAGAGAAGTTTGATTACCGCTAGTGGAGTCGTACACAATACGATCATCAGCTCCGTCCAAGGCTACACTGTAGGCACTAGTAAAAGGACCTACGACCGAATCAGAATTCCAAGTTCTCCATGCGGATCCGTCATAAAGTTTTATTGCGTTGAGATCGGAATCAACAACCATATCCCCAGTGATCGGGGTCAATGCGTTAATTTGAGAAGTTGTATATACGTTTAAATCGCTCATTATGCGTCGTTGTTATAAGTTTGCCAATCGCTGCCATCGAAGATGTAGAGATCGTAAGTATCAGTTCCGAACATGATAGTACCGGTAGCATCACTGGATCGCGACCGGATGTTGGATTCGGTATCTCCTGATGCATTGTATTCCGCGAGTGCTGATATTACGGACGCATTTACGGTGTCGATATCGCTTACAGAAAAGACTCCGCCATCAGCGACATAGATCGCATTGGTATCAGTCGCTACTGCGACTGTTCCATTTGCCGGATTTGCGGTGGCCAATATGTTTGCTGCTGTATCACTAACAGAAACGGTGACATCTGCTATAGTCGCTACAAAATTCCCGTAGCTTCCAATCTGTGCTTCTAATGCAGAGACTTGTGCTTTTTGTGCAACCTGAGTTTCTGCGGTAGGAGCGGGAACAACTAACTCCCCAGTTATTGTGCCTCCTGCTAGATTAAGTTTTTCTGCGAGTTTAACATTAACTGCGCCACCGATTTGAGATAAAATATTTGCCATAAGATTTAGTGTGTTAGAGCCAGTGAAGTACAGCTCTGATAATCTTATAAATGCTTGAGTTCTTCAATCGGTTGCAGGATAAAATTTTAATCGTCCTCCAATGCAGCAAGAAAATCGCTAACTTGCAGATTATCAGAGAGTTCCTTAAATGTGTTCAAACTGACCGGCGCATCTTCAGTAACTTCGGTTACTGTTTGAGTGTTTGACTCTACCTGACTTTGGATAATCGCAGCCTCCTCCCGAGTCATAAATAAATCAATTACCCGACCAACTTTCGAATTTACACTTGTTATCGTGTTTGGGTCATCATTCGCTCCAGCACTATTGTGTACAGATATATCTCCCATCGATATTACTCTTCTTTAAATTGATGCCAGTCCGTTCCGTCGTTTATAAATATATGATCCAAATCTTCTGCGAACTTAACATTATCGTTTCCGACCGGTGCTGAATTTACGAAATTACTCTGACTCGCTTCCAATGGTGCGATGTTGAACTCCCATACAAATTTATGCCAAAGCCTTTGGGTTGCGACCCAGATATATAAAGTGTGCGTACTTTCATTGTACGCAACTAAGCCATCAGGAGCGGTAGACTGTAATGCAAATATTTCATCTTCGGAATCATAAGAATTTCCGAGATATGGGGATATGTTAAAAGTAGCTACTACGACCGCATCCAACGACCCAGGACCTGCGACTGGAGGAGCAACGCTTGCGACCATTGACCCTGGGCCAATGGCTGGAGCATTGACGCTTGCGTCCAAAGAGCTTGGGCCAATGGCTGGAGCATTGACGCTTGCGACCAATGACCCAGGACCTGCGACTGGAGCATTGACACTTGCGCCCAAAGAGCTTGGGCCAGTGGCTGGAGCATTGACGCTTGCGCCCAAAGAGCTTGGGCCGGTGGCTGGAGGATTAGGCGGAGGCGGAGGCGGAGGCGGAGGAGCTCCGCAATCTAAATTGAATACCCCGGTTTTTGTCGGATCGTCGCATACGAAATCACGATGGCTGTCGGTTATTCGATTAGCATCTAAGACCACCGGCCTTGGGGCGGAGGTCAGATGTAAAGGGTCGCGGGTTCTAGACTCAGTACCCCATCTGGAAGTTAGGGGCATAGCTAAAATTATACAACAACGAGAGCTGTATTTATTAAATCTCCAGGGCCGTAACCACCTTGATTTTTAGAAAATATCCCGTAGGTATATGTACCCGCTGCAACCCCAGTGTGAGTGTGGGTTGATACGGTTTTTGCTGGCGTAGCAACCGAAGTAGCGCCATTCCTAAAAACAGCCATATCGGTTTCCGCGGTGTGATCGCCAGATTTCTGAAAGATCTCAAGTGAATCGATATCAGTCGCACCGGACATCGGAGTTATATCCCAAGTTAAATCTATATCTTTTGCCATGGGTATATTATTAGCAAAGCATTATATACCATCAACCGGTTGCGCCTTTGCGGATTTTAAACATTTCGGGGTGGGAAACTTTACGATTCTTCACCTCGATCTTGAGGACTTTTTCCGCAAGAGCCATTGGCGATAACGTTTCAAGCGCGTTAACGATAGCCTTGATGGCAAGGGTTTCTTCTTTATCGGTGTCCCGATCAAGCATCTTGGCAAGGTATCGCGCTCTTTCTTTTTGAAAGCGTTTTTCAAGATGGATAAAAGATTCATCAGTCGTTAATTTTTTTATGTCAGCGAGCTGGTCGAATACTACTAGGTCACTCATAGATTATATTGCGTCGAGAGCTGTTCCACACCCATTACTTGTACTGATTACCAGTTTACGATTCTCGATAGCATCACCCGAGGTGTGAGCTCCAACAACCAACGAACCATTTGAATCGGCTGTAAATTCTGAAGTCCTTGATACTTGCGGCGCTGTTGGGAACTGTCCGGTGTTATATTCAATTAATCCTTCACTAGCTCCCGCGAATATGTAACTGTCGGGATCTAGATTATTAAATAGTGGGTGTGAACCGTATTGGATGTAATCAGTATTAGATAGGATGTTAGACACTTTATAAGTAACGTTTGCAGAGTTGCGGTCTACATTACCGGTGAATTGAACGCCGTAATTATAAACAAGTTGGTTGATACTACCTTGAGCGAAATCGTGATCCGTTGTAGCAAACAATCCTCCTCCAGCGTCGTAGTAATCAAGCATACCATCTATAAACGCCTGAGGTAAGGAACCTGTAGGCCCTTCGACGCCTATATAAACAACTAAGTCGTAACCAAGCAAATAGGTAAGCCATTCGCCCGCAGTGCTGAATTTATTCTGCAATGCATCACCGTGGTTTTGGATGAAGTTAACTGGGTCGATCGAATCGTCTAACTGCTCTAGCGTAAATCCTCCATATTCTGCTACATCCTTAAAGAAGGATACGAACTTATGTGGACCGTAGTAGTCATAAGTATTACCGTTAACCGTTCCTACATTATAGTCATTTATATAAAGGATTTTATTGGTTGGGCTAGTTACTCTTTTAACAAAATTATAAACATTTAGTACGTAAGGCGCCGCTCCGCTAAGAGTACCGTCGTATATGTCGCCTCCATTTTGTAGGAAATCTCGCTCTGTTGTTGTCCAAAGAGCGGTGCCTCCCCAAGCGTGGTTGGTAGCAGAGCTCGCTTGAGCCCACCATAGACCGTTTGCGAAATTGTTGTAAGGTATTTCTTCGGGTATATAAGAAAAAAACTTGGGCCACGCGGCATCAAAAACCAATTTACCTCCGGTAGCTCCATCCCCTCGAAAGCTCCCCTCTGCTATACCTATAAAAAGATCTCCATTTTCGTCATTCAGAACGGGTCTCATATGACCTCTTAATTTCGGTGACACTAACTCCTCGGTCAATGTTATTTTTGCTTCTGGAGTTGTTGTAATACTGACTGTGTGAGTACCGTCGCCGTCAGAAGTACGAGTTGCCCCAAATATGGTACACGGGTTTGTCAGAGATTCTACAATACTAGATTGTCCCTCAATAGCACCCGTGACAATTAGTTGCGAATAGTAAGTTGTGTCTGGTGTGAGATCTGAGAAAGGCTCTCTTGAGATATAACTCAATCCGCTGACCTCCCCATTAACTAATGTAGTTTTGGTTATAGTATCAACAACATTAGCCATTTGATTATCAGTAGCTATCTTAAATTCATACTGCACACCTGCTAAGTTTACATCTACGGCGGTGCCGTCTCGGAGTGTGAGCGTGTGATCGAAGACCAGTGATGTATAATCCTGAAAACCTGTGGTGGATGTTATAACAAGTCCGGCTTGTACTTCTGATGTTAATTCAGCGGGACCAGTTTGAGGTACATTAGGGGTTACCTCAAATACTTCATTTGCTAAATCTCCAGGGCCGTACCCGCTGGAATTATATGAGAAAACTCCATAAGTGTATGATCCTATAGATACTTGAGCGTCGACATACTCTACTGCTCCGCCAGCAACTGCGGCTACTTTAGTAGCTCCAGATCTAAAAAGATCTAAATCATTTTCAGATGAGTGATCCCCAGATTTACGGTACACATGAAGTTCATCAATACCGCTTAAACTTGCGGGGGGATCCCAAGTAATTTTTAAGTCTTTCATTTAAATTATAATTCAGTTACCGTTACATTGTTCGGGCCTAACTCAGGTAGTGCAGAAGACACTACCACATTGCTTGGGCCGTAAGGAGGTGTGGAATGGCACACCTGTAATTTTTTTAAAGCCGGGTGGCGCCACGCTCGAACAATGGCATCAAAATGTCCGTCGTCGTCTGTGTCGCAATGAGCCACTTTTACCGAATCGGCACCGCGAAGTTTCCTATACTGGATCCACTCCTCCGAGTATTTAAGGACTCTCTTAGGTTGAGAGTTACCTTTTATATTTCGGTATTTACGGGTCATCCTTGGTATTGGTTCATGCCTTGTGGGTTACTATTACCCATACCGGCAGTAGCCGCTTGAACGCCATCGGTTGGCTGAGGACTTTCTCCCTGGGCAGCATTATCCCCGAGCATCTTAGCAATTTCAGCTTCAGTCTTTGGATTGGCCGGAGCTTCAGGTGGTAGTAATTCATCAGTCTTTTCAAATCCCATCGCATCAAGAATACGCTTGAGCATAGGACGGATGAAGGGACGCATCTCTGGAGGAGATTGAAAATATCTGTCTTGGGTCTGTAATGCTAAATTCGCTTTCTCTATCGCCCTTTGGCCTTGGTCCTGCGACAGTATAACTCGAACATTGATACCTATATCCTTAATTGCTTCGGGAGACATGACACCGAATGCACGGACATCCCCTTCCATGTATTCAAAGACTTCTTCCTCATCAATCGTAGCCATCGATACTTGGACAAGCTTAGTCAAATGATCCTCAAATCCACGGACAATTCTACGCATCCATCGACGACCAATCTTAGAAGCTTCTCTTAATGTTGCTTCGACACCAGTCGCGGTATTTGCGGGAGCCAATGCCTGATAATCTCCCTGTGCCATATTAGAAACGCCTAACCAGAGCTGTACAATTCCGAATACAAAATCAATTAAATCCTGGGTTCGGATGTCCACATTGGGGACTGCTGCAAAGGTCATGAAATCATCAATGCTATACTGATCCTTCAATTCGAAAATCTTTCCGGCATGCAATTCTACATCTTCAGGCTCATCTTCCACGGCCTGCGGGTTGACACCTATGATCGGGTTAGCAGCAAGCTCGTTACGATAGCTCTGGGAATTAAACTGGCGATCCACATACTCCTGAAAAGATCTGATCCGTTCGGGTAGACTGTACCCGCACCATTTATTTCGGTCTTTTCCAATGGATACAGAAGTATAAGGTATGCGGTTATCGGGAGTTAGTTTTGCAACGAATTCGTAGAAGATTGGTTTTTCAGTCTCGGGATCGATGAATATGCAAAATTCCTGTGGGCTTCCGGTTCCAAGTACATCCCTCTTCATCCAACATTCAAGAACCTGCATGCTGGGATTCTCATCAGAATCGAAATCTAAATTTTCCGTTCTTTCCTCGTTCTTTTCAATCGGACTTCTTGGATTAGCATCTTTGTTTAATAAATTGTAAAAATCTCCAAAGCTTAACCATTCACGCTCAAGGAACATGTCCCTCGCCCAGCGAAGATCCTTGTCATACATTTCGACAACTATGTCGGCATCTTCAATAGATTCCGCATGGCTGGGGCATAGGAAACGATCTGAATCCACGACCTCCGACCTTGGGCCTTTGTACTTTACCATTTGAGTTGGGACTCCTTCCGGAAGTGGTTGGAATTCGTGTACACCCGGAGTCATTACGAAACTGGGATCAGATGCAAGTCGAAGTTCTGAGTCTCCGGTCATTGGGTTCATTTCTGGAATGAACTGGTCTTCGCCTTCGATTATTGGTCCTTGGCCTGGGATCTGTTCAAATTCCTGAGTCTGTAAATTAAAGAGTCCATTTCTTTCGTAATCGTACCAAGTAGAAACATCTTCTTCGTACACAGCTTTTAGGACTAGAGCTCGTTGGATAAATAAATGGAGGTATGATTCTTCGAGTCGTTCTCGGGTATTGGCTTGATCCTCAATTTTCCAATTAAAGTATTTATCGTAGGTCTCTGCCATATCGATATCGCCTGCTCCCTGAGCTTCAAATTTAAAATAAGGAGATGTACCTGTGATCTCATCCTCAGCACGAGCCATGAAGTGATCGACCACGAGGCTGGTCATAGGGACAGATAAATTAGAGTGACTAAATATTCCATCGTACCCTACCCGATCTGTACGATCGTTGTGATACATTTTCCACGAAATCTTATCGTTCTCAATGCGCTCCCTATTATCCTCTTTTAACTGTTCAACACGCTCTAGTGCGTATTTTACAAGTTTATCCTCCTGTTTTTTTGTAAGTCGTAAATTTGTTTGTTTCATGAAATTCCAAGCGACTGTGCTTTCTTGATGACCTTAACATATGCATCATGTTCACGCTGTTCGAGTTGTGCAATGCGTTGCAATTTTTGATCCTGCGTTAAGCTTTTGGAGACTTCGACCTTCGACTTTTGAGCTGCGACCTTTTTCTTAAAGGCATCGGCGTATTTTATATTGCTTGATAATGCCATTAATTCTTTCAAACCCCTCTGAGCTTCATTAAATTCTTTCGGACCGGCAATCTTAGCTGCTTTAATCGCACGCTCTGCAATCTTGTTCGCTTCCCGAACTTGGTAGTATAAGTTCTTAACTCGCGAGCCGTGGGTCGTGGATCGGTAGAAGCGGTTTGCGATAGGCATCTTATTCGGATCAAATTTACCGTAATCCTTTTCTTCAGACATTGCGGGGAATATTAGACCGCCAAACATAGCATTAGCGATCTGCCCCGGACCACCAGCATATCCGAGAAGTAGATGCTCCATTTGACTACCTGAAATATCAAACTTCATATCAGTGCCTTCTAAATTATTAAGAGGACTACCTCCAAATAACCCACCGACAGAACCTTTTACTTCATCACTACCTCCAAGTAGATTATTGAGTCCTTCTGAAAGTGCCGTCCAATGCTCCTGTGTTCTTT
>Ga0208434_1001247_pt1 | contig 10632 bp, 10 predicted proteins | sample 13_taG_FD_184086 | JGI IMG/M metagenome (GOLD analysis project Ga0208434, IMG submission 184086) | Marine viral communities from the Subarctic Pacific Ocean - 13_ETSP_OMZ_AT15268 metaG (SPAdes) (version 2) | ecosystem: Environmental > Aquatic > Marine > Oceanic | place: Pacific Ocean | collected... | reverse complement strand
ACTTAAATTGTCTAGGATTTCTCCGACCGACTTAATTACATTACCACCAAGTATATCAACTAACTTACTCATACCTTCTTGTTTTTCTTGTACGCTACATAGAAATTAAATATTGTATAAGCGATACCCAGGAGTAGGGCAGCGAACCTTAACGCTGCTTCTACCTCTGTGAAACTTAACCCTATAGCTGTACCATTTACCGCTAGATTTTTGATTGAATCGTTGTCCATTAGTTATAGGGTTTTAGATGTTATCTACATCGTTTGAATTATCTCTAATAAACTTAGCCGCTTCGGATCGAGTCATCAAGCAATTTTTCGGATAGGCTTTGTTCTTTCCTAGTTTAAGTAAAGCGGATAGCTCTCCATCTAACCAACTTGCTTCGAGTTCGATTATATAGAATTTAGCGTTTCCGATTTTAACCATTGGGTTAGCACCGAACTTTCTACGATTGTATTCTCCAAGCTCTTTGAAAGTTGGATGAATCACTCCGTTCTGGACACCCTCTTCATCGTACTCAGGTATTCCGTACGTAGCTACTAACTCTGTTGGTATTAGTTTATTAAAAGTTGTGTTATCTAAACACATATATACATTTCCTCTCATAATAATTAATCGTTTGTATGTGCAGATAAACCTGCGTTATAATTGTTTTCTATTTCTTCTGCATCCAAAGCAATATCATAAAGTAATACATCGCTTATTCTTTCTGAATAACTTTTACTTGGGTTTTCGCTAAATCTACCTATCTCTAAAACATTTGTATTATTTGGTATAGCACCAGAATGAGATGTTGTAGTTGATAAATCTCCGTTTATATAAGTTTTTATATTAGAACCATCATAAGTTGCTGCTAAATTAACCCAACCTGAAGATGATATTGTGTTACTTGTTCCTGATGTTGTGTCAATATAAAAAGAAAAACTATCAGTACGTTTGTATAGCATATAATCATACGTTGGGTTTTTCCACTTACCAACTAAACCTTTATCATTTTCTGAGTTAAATTGAATCCAACATTGTACAGTTATCTCAGTTGTTGGATTTATAGAAGCATCATCAGCCACCTCAGCATAACCTGTTCCGTCTAAATTAAACGAGTTCAATCTATCTCGAACTGCGTTACCGAAGATGTCTTGTGATGTGTTGTTTGGGTTTGGTATTAAAGTAACCTCGTCAGATACAGGTGTACTTTTCGCCCAATTCATCATACCTAGTTGTGGTATTCTTGGTTGAGCAGGTTCGTATGTAGCACCATTTATAGTACCATTATTACCCTCTCCTGAACTATCGTAAGTTAATGAACCTGCACCCTCACTCATAGCCCAATATGCCTTTAAATTAGATAAAGCTATTGTAGTATTATCTCTATCGGTTACTAAGTTTTGAGGGTTTGCGTAATCGTATGCAACGTCATCTGTTAACCAAACTTTATCATAAACTTGAAAGTCAGACAAGATACCATCGTACCATTTTGGGTTTGTTTCAGGAGTATATCTTGCTCCAATATGAGTAGTAGTTGCAGAAGAAAAATCATAAGTAGAAATTGTTTTATCTGTACCTAATTGCACACCATCAACAAAGCATTTTGCAATCGTTCCTTTTACTGTTAAAACTATTCTTACCCATTGGTCTTGTGGAGGATCGCCAAAATCTTGCCAACCACCACTATAAACTGCTAGCTTTTGACTAGCTTGCCCAAACCCAAGTATAAACCTAGTTGTAGATGATTGAAAATCAAAAAAATAATCTGCTCTTGCATTATCTCTAATGTATGCCCAAAAAGCAAAAGTAGCATTATTACCACTCATAGAGAAACCACTTACATCAACATAATCTCCTGCACCATCAAAATCTAGAGCCTTACCTGTAAACAACTCGCCTACATTATTGTTGCCCGATTTGTCAGGTGTGATTTGAGTTAATTCTCGAACAGATACGTTTGAAATAGAACCTGCAAAAGTACCATTAAATGCTCTTAAATTTAATGTTGTATAATTTCCACTAGCAGTAACAACTTCTGTATATGTATTACTTACACTTCTTGCAGTTGTGTCTAAAACACCATCTCCTCCTAATCTAATTAAAAATGAACCTGCTGAAACATCTAAAGTATATGTAATACTATAACTTTTACCACTTACAAATGAGATATTTTGAGATGCACTTGTACTCCCACTTTGAGCAGTTCTAGTTATTCTATTGTTTGCTTCATCTATATCCCAACCTGCACCCTCTGCCCAATCAGAATCAGTAGCAAAATCTCCATTAACAACTTCCTCCCTACCTAATGTTTCGCTCGTTTCAAATCCAAGCCACATCTTTAGATTGGTTGTGATTACCTGAGCCGCTTCGCCCAGGCTTCGGATTGCTCCGATTACGTTTGTAAAACTTATTATCATAATTTAAACGTTTTAAATTAGATTAATATAAAGCTACTATGTCCGCTGCTATCGTTCCTGTTTGTCCTGTTGCGAATACTCTTTTAACTTGAACTGGCAAATACGAGCCACCTAATAGACCTACGAACTCAACCGTATCACCCGATATAGTAGTTACTTTTAAATCACCACCTGTACCGATGTATAATACAGCTCCTGGTATAGCTAAATCTGCACTATCGTTTGGCGTTACAGCCACACCTTTAATTGCTTGTTGCGTTACTTTGTTAGTTGGAATGAATCCCATAATTTTAGTTTTTATTAGTTGTTATTAATTGATTGTTTAAAATTGTAAAAAGGTAGTGAGAGAAACTAGGCGAAAAAGGTAGCGAAAACCTAACCCCCTCACACCTTTTAGTTTACTTTTACTATACCTCTATCGTTCCAAAGGTCACCTCGATTTAGACCTCTATTAGACGTTGGTAATGTGCTTCCACTTAAAGTGTCCATAGTAGGAGTATCGCCTTTATCTCCCTTCTTTCCATTTGCACCTGTCGCACCTGTCGCCCCTTTCAATCCTTGGTCGCCTTTATCGCCCTTATCACCCTTTGGTCCTTGCGTTCCGCCTGAAACATCTTCTTTTAAATGTCGTCTAAGTTCGTCTATTTCTTCCGATATGTTTTGTAACTGAAGATAAACTATACCTAACTGAGCAAAAGAACCCCTATCTTGTATGTGTTCTCCGTTATTAAACTTAGTTTCTAATTCAGTTATCTTAGTGTCATCAACTTTGTCTTTACCATCACCTGTCTTAGTGAATATAGTCTTATTTTTCTTGTTTGCTAGTGCCATATCTTAAGGTGTTGCGGGTTGTGTATTGTATTGTAAAACGATTGTCATCGATGTGTTTTGAATTTGAGATGTATCTTCCCTAGATATAGATATAACATCTCCTTTAGTGAAAGTCCAATTACTAGGACAATCAACCTCAAATGTAGTTGTATATGAAGAAACACTTAAAGCATCGCCAATTCGAGTGCTTGAATCTCCATCTTTATAAAACCTTAATATAGATGTTCTACTTCCTGTATGTGAATTATAGTTAAGTATTTTTTTAATAAAACCATTATAAGGAACTGTAAACATTAATTGATAATCAGAAGAACTAAGAGTATTACTAGACGCAATAGAAGCACCCGATAAAGGTATATAAGTTTCACTTGTATTAGCATTATGATAGTGAGCTGTCCGAATGTCAAGTACGTTTTCCGCTTTTACGTTGGTTAGGTCGGATTTAAGCGGTCTTAAAACGCTTCCGATAGGATATATAATGTTAGTTATAAAATCGTCTAAAAGAACTTCAGTAGCCCCTTTGTTAGACTCACTTCTTGACTTAACAACTATAGCATTTGAACCATCAGGATAGCTAAGAACTAACTCTTGATTGTTATAAACTTTAGCACTTGTTGTTCCATTAATTTCCACTTTATCGCCTGAAGTGTTAGAGGGTATTGCAGTATCAATAACTCCAATATTATCGTTACTTAAATCAGTTTGTATAATATTATTTACACTTAATACACTTTGATTTAAAACATTTGTAGGTGTTTGTGAATCAGGAACTATTAAACCTTTTTCAGCAGTTGTTCCTGAAGTAACATATTGTATATCATCATTAACTTTATACCATTCCCCACTCATTATCTCACTTTGAGCTTTAAATGTACCTCCTAAAAATGAATAGTATTTAATAGAAGAATCATCATTTAAACTATATTTAATTAACCTAAGCGGTGAGATATTGTTTGATTGTATGTCAGCTTGTAATATCTCAAGTGGTTCAACCTGTAAAGCTAAAAATTCATTAACTAAAAGTTGACTTATATTATCAGGATCGTCAGGAGAGGGGTTTCCTCTTTGAAATTCAGTTGATGATTCCCATTGGTTTGTAGATGAATTAAAATGCTGTACTGAAAACATTTTATCTATTTCAGAACTACCAATTTTTAATTCTTTTAAATCGTATGATTCTGAAGATGTTACTTGAGTTTGATTTGCTTGATATTCAAGTTTATATGCTTCACTAGAAAATTCACCATTTCCTGATACAGATAAATTTATATCACTACAAACCGTTGATGTAGAGGTAGGAGTTGGATCGTTTAAAGGTTGATAACTATAACTATTAATACTTCCTCCAGGAAAAGAAGTTTGCGGTATTACTTGAGAGTAATCGTTTGTAGCTGTAAGTTGAATACTTACATCGCCTTGAATACCTGGAGCTTCTATATCCGCAGAAAAATTTATATCTGTTCTAAATTTATGATTTGGAGTAGTGTCATTTGGAAACTCTTGAAATGCACAAGGACCAACAGTATCATCAGTAAATGTACCGAAAAAATTTTGCGAATAAATTGGATTTGATTGTGTTGTATTTAAGTAGTTATCGCTTAAAGGGTTACCCACATTACTATCATAACCTAATTTTATTGTTATTGTAGTTGGTGTGGTAGTCCAAATAAATTTAGCTAAACCTGACCCATCTATGGATGATGAAGGTTCTTTTAGATATTTTGTAGTAGTACCATCTGTTATAGAAACTATTAAAGAAGCTGTTGTTTTAAATGAAGAAGCTCTAACTTCACCTGTATAATTATACAAACTACCAAAAGAAAATTGGCTTGAAGTAATTTGCTCTCTATGTATTGCGTGAAAATTAAGACTAAGAAAATCATCTGTAGTAGTTGGTAATTGTATTGCACCTGCTACAAATGAAGTTGTTAAATCGGCTGTTGGTGATATGTAAAAAGAAGTACCACCTAAAACATAATCAAGTCTAACGCTTTCAAAAGAAGGATCGTACATTAACGTACTGCCACCTAAAATGATATTGTTAGATTGGTCTATTGCTAAAACAGTATCTACATTACCTACAGATGTTGAACCTGGTACTCCAAGCCTTCTTTGCCAAACATTTAAAGTTCCGCTATTATTGTTAACTAGACTATTAGGCTGTATAAAATAATAATAACCTTCAGCTAAGAAACCAATGGTATTAAATGCTTTTAAAGAGCCATCTATTACATCTGATTTTTTATATTGATATGCTTCATCAAAATTTGAAACATTACCTTCATCGTCATATTTTGTTCTTTCAGTAAAAGCCCCTCTAGTGGTAGCATATATATCAAAAGGATTGCTACCTTGGTAGGTATCTTCAGGTCGCCACCAATCAATAGCCATTCTTAGCCATTGATAAAGAGAAGGGATAGGGGTGTCAGTAGAACTTATAGAACTACTAGCAACTCCCATTTCGCTTGCAAAATCAAGTAAATGATTACTTATAGGTAATGGAGTTTTTTTATCTACCTCTCCTGAAAGTTCATCTTTTTTTCTTTTAGTAAAATAACCGTAAGAATCTGTTGCTGAAATTTTAGTAGAATAAGGATAAGGAGCGTTTTGAATAGAATCAAACCCTGGTTGAATCCATCCGAACCACCAAAGACCTTGATTGTTTATGTTGTTTTTATATATTCTAACGTAATGATATTGCTCTCCTTTTTTAAGCAACTCTTCATATAAAAAATTTTCGTCAGTATCTCCTTTTATATAAAGGTTTATAGAACATTCAGAACCAATAAAAGTTCTATCTCTAGTGTTACCTTGACCCGACCATTTTATTTCAAAACCTTCTCCTTGTAAATCACATTCAATAGAAGAACCTGTGTAATCTTTTTGCCAAATTTCAACGTACCAAGTTGTACCTTTTTCGCCTAATATTTGAGTGTGTCTTATTTTACCAAATGCCATTTACCTTTTTTTTTATCTGTAACCTTTTCTTCTATTAGCTCTATCGAACACTATCAATAAATCATCTCCGCTTATTCTTACATCAGGAATAGCAGCTGCACCTCCTCCGCCTAAAGCGTGGTTAGGTATAATCGTTCCGCTTGAACCTGGTACGAATAGTTCAGGTCCTACTTCACCTACCATATAAGGAGTAGAACCCATTACAGGTCCACCTGATGCTCTACCTTCTAAACTACCCCCCATTAAGTTACCTAAAATACCTTTAAACTTTGTAGCTCCACCAAATAATTTACCACCTCCAAATCCAGGGAACATAGCAAATACCGCAGCTAATAAAAGAGCTTTAACTATCATAGCACCAATTTGTTTACCTATTTCATTAAACATCTTAGTCAAACTTTGAATTATAGGCTCGCCACTATTTACTATAACAGAAGTCATATCTATAAAACTAAGAGTTAAATCTTGTAAATATGCTTGTTTTTGATTTTTCCATCGTTGAAAATCTGCTAAATTTTCATCTCTTAATTGTTTGTCTATTAAAAATGCTTCGTAAGCACCTTCACCAAATATAGCATCGTAAGTTTGTTGTAGATTTTTTGTAACTGTACTGACTCTACCGCCTGTACCACCTGTACCACCCTCAGAATTACTTAATTTAGGACTTGTAACGTTACCTGCTGTAGAACCTAATTCATCTAGTAGTTTTAAATAATTATCTAAAGCAGTAGATGAATCTTCAAATTCTGTGCTATTTAATTCTAACTGTAATTTTAAACTAGACAATTCATCTATTAAACCTTCTGAAACTCTTTTTCCATTTAACATTGAAACTGTTAAATCGTCAAATTTAGTTTTCGTAAATATATCATCCTCAGTTAATAAATTGTTTAATTGCTCTTGTGCAGATGCAGTTTCATCTGTTACGACATTGTATTTTTCTTTTATTCTTCTTAAATGCTCAAACGCTTTGGCTTCATTTTCAGTTAATTTTTTGCCAGCAGATGTTTTTTTGTCAAGTAACTCTTGTATTTTTTCTTGTTCAGATTGAAGTTTTAATTTCTTTAAAAACTCTTTATTGTGTAATTTTAAAGATGTTGTTAAATCATCATTACTAACTTTTTCAGCATCTAAATTAGATAGAAAATCAGGGTACTTTGCTTGAAGTTCATTTATTAAATCAAATCTTTCTTGAGTACCTTCTGTAGTCGATTTAATTTTATCAACTAAATTATTTAAAGCTCTGTTTTCTTTTTCTATTAAAGACTCAGATTTACTTACACCTCCATTAAAAGCTACAAAAGCAGCACCAAGGGCTAACAAACCACCTGTAATAGGGTTTAGCATAGAAACTAATGCACCAAAACCTATAAGTACAGGACCAAGTACCGCTAAGAATCCACCTACGTTTATTATTAGATTTTTAGTTTCATCGTCTAGGTTAGTGAATTTTTTTGCTAAATCTGTAATTTTTTTTATTATAGGTGTAATAGCTTCTGATATTAAACCACCAAACTCTAATTTTAAACCTTCAATAGCCGATTGCATTATCTTGAGCTTATGCTCTGTCGTATCGGTCATTATATCATTCATCTTATCTAACTCACCTGTATTGGTTTTGTATTGCCTAGTGAGTTCTCTTACTTGCTTTTCATTTTTAGCAAGAATAAGAAGTTGATTGGCGGCTGTAGCACCTACTAATGCTTCTGCTTGGTTAAGGTCCATCGTACCATCAGCCAAGTGTTTTAAAGTTTGTTCAAACGGTATTCCTTGTTCGTTCAACTTCATAAATACCTTACGAAGTCCTGTACCTGCTTTAGAAGCCTTGATACCATTATCCATAAGAACACCCATCATCGCTGATAGTTGCTCTATATCTATTCCTAAAGCATTTGCTGAAGCCCCTGCGTGACCGAAAGCGGTACTAAATGTACTAAGTTGTATTGATGAATTTGCCGCAGCAGAAGCTAATACGTTAGCCACCCTACCTGCTTCGTGAGATTCTAAGTTAAAAGCGTTTAATGAAGATGCTGTAACATCAGCAGCAAGAGATAAATCTTCTCCTGTTGCAGTTGCTAATTTCAATATAGAATCTTCCATCGCTATAATCTGTGATGGATCGAAACCTTTACGACCAAGAACTAATTGAAGGTCAGCTACTTGTTGGGCTGTAAACCTAGTTGTAGAACCAAGATTTTTAGCTGATTCTGTAAGTTGTTGAAATTCTTTTTGTGTTGCCCCAGTAACCGCATTTACTTTAGCCATCCCCGATTCAAACTGAACAAAGGTGTCCATAGCGGACTTACCTAAAGCGACTAAAGGTGCTGTAACACCAAAAGAAAGTAAAGAACCCATCCGAGCAGCTTGAGAACCGATTTTAGCAAGAGATCGACCTGCTTTACCCATCCCCTTTTCTAACCCTTTAATGTTAGCTGCGACAATTATCGAGATGGTCTTTACTGATGCACCCATTTTATATCTTATTAAATTTAGATTTATTGTATTTCTCGAGAACCTTTTGTATGTGTTCTTTTGAAGCTATTTCTTTTTTAGGCTTATTCTTATTATCCCAAGGAAGAGGTAATACTTCTTGTGGTTTCAACTTCTTCTTAGAGTGAGGCGATAAGCACCCCATCAATACGATTCGAGTTTGTTCCCATTGGTTCTGCGACACCTGTTCCTGGTGCATTTTAAAGCCCTCTAAGCGATTATTAAAAGAACGTGGGGTTAAACTATATAATTCATCATAACCTAACCCCATCATTCCTAAACCTATCTTCTCGAGCTTATCCCAATCAACATCGCCTTCGTCAGAATCTATCTCCTCTCCCTCAACTACTTTCCCTCGCCTTGAGGTTGGTCAAGTTGGAACGCTTCGAATATCTCGTTAATCTTAGAGAACTCTTCGTTATCTAACCACTCTTCAATGTCAGCGATTTTATAAGTAAACTTCTCTCCAATCTTCTTAGCTCCGTACTTTAAACCAAAGTAAGCGATAACTCCGATGTGGTCTATCTCCGATCCTAACTGATTTAATTCGTTTAGCTTTAAACCTAACTTTTTGCAGATTTCTTTTAAGCATAAATAACTAAATCTGATTGGTCGCTCCTGACCGCCTAATTCTACCTTTTTCATTTTTATTTGTGTTTATTTATTAGTATGTACCTTTAACTACTGATGATGTACCTGTTATAGTCACAGAGTAAGTCACATTTTCTTCGACCCCTGCATCCATAGAAAGACTTGATATGTAACCACTTCCTTCCCACCTAACACCTGAGTCACGTTCTGCAAATTTTATAATGACTTCATTACGTTCGTTAATATCATCGTAAAACTCTTTAAAGTCTAAGTCAGCATTAATGTCTTGTAGTGCATCAGATGATAACTCAAACGATTTAAGACCACCAATGTTTTCTTGAAATCCTGCACTATCTTTTGTAGTGATATCTCTCAAATCGTTGTTGAACGATATTGAAGCTGATGTGCTATGAGCTACTGCGTCTGCTCCTGCATCTTCTCCTTCAGTTAAAACTATAACTTCTATTGCACCTTCGTCTATATCGGCTGTACCATTTTCAAAATAAAAAGTTAAATTTTCTTGTGCTACTGCACTTGTATAATCAACATAAGTATAATCTCCATCTACTACTGCTGTTGTAGCTGCATACGAAAAGTTAGAACTAGTAAGATTTCCTGTGATTTGTTGAAGAACAGTTGAAGCATTATTAATAGTACAAGTTAATATAAAAGCTCCCGAAAACAAATCTCCATCTGCTTTATATCCATTTCTAAGTTTAATAGTTCCTGTAGTATCTAAAGGTGATGTATTTTTAACCCTAATTCTAGTTACTTGCTTCACAGCAGCAGAGTACACTCTGTAAACTAATAAATCCGATGCGTTTTTGATTGCCATAATTAATGGATTTAAAAGTTAATACTATGCTGGGTCTGCTGTTAAAGCTCCTGTACCTGTAAGAGAAATAGAATAAGTTGCGTTTTCTTCTACACCTGAGTCTATTGAGATAGAAGTAATTATAGCACTTCCATACCACTCTTGAGTTTCATTACCGAAAGCTACAGTTACTGCTGCCCCTGCTAACCAAGTAGCCCATAATGAACCAATATTTTTAAGAGTAGAGTTTACTTCAGTTCCTTCTTTAAAAGGGTCATTTCCTGTAATAGTATCAGCAGAAACATCAACAAAAGCATCTCCACTTAATTCCCAAGACTTTAAACCTGCAAGGTTTTCTTGCCAACCAAGTGATGATTTTGTTGTTGAATCTCGAAGATCCATATTAATAGAAAGAGAAGCTGAAGTAGCATAAGCGATAGTATTACCATCAGTTCTACCACCGACTCTAATTGCTACGTTTGTTGCATTTTGAATTGCCATTTTTATTTAGTTTTTGATTATTAAACAATTAAATATTACGTTTTT
>Ga0208434_1001246_pt1 | contig 10638 bp, 7 predicted proteins | sample 13_taG_FD_184086 | JGI IMG/M metagenome (GOLD analysis project Ga0208434, IMG submission 184086) | Marine viral communities from the Subarctic Pacific Ocean - 13_ETSP_OMZ_AT15268 metaG (SPAdes) (version 2) | ecosystem: Environmental > Aquatic > Marine > Oceanic | place: Pacific Ocean | collected... | reverse complement strand
GTTAGATTTTAATGATTACCAAAAGATCGCACAGACAACAGCCATATATCCACGAGAATATAGAATTACATATCCAGCTTTAGGTTTAGTTGGGGAAGCAGGTGAGGTAGCTAATAAGGTAAAGAAACTTATTAGAGATGGTGAAGATACCATGCCTCACGATTGGAAGGAACAACTAGCATCAGAGATAGGTGATGTACTGTGGTACTGTGCAGCACTGGCATCTGATCTTGACATGTCGTTGAGTGTTATAGCTAAACAGAATAAGGATAAGCTAGAAGCTAGGTTAAAGAAAGGTACGATACAGGGTAGCGGAGATAAGAGGTAGTTTATTAGAAAGATTTATATAATTCACTTACTGATTCTTCAAACTTTAATGCCTCTTTAAATATATCCTTATTTCTATTTTCTGCCTGTACATCTAACACAGTTTTACCTTTATGCTCTAAAGCAAATAACTGATCTATACCCATGCGTATCTTCTTAGGTAAGTTTATGTATCGTTCCCTATTAAAAGGGTCAGGTTTACGATTAGGAAGTTTTGTTACAATTGAACCTTGTATTTCAGCAAATTGCTTTGCTATTTTTCTCATTGCTTTTAGCTTGTTCATAAAGGAGAGTTCTTTTTCATTATCTTTTAAGGATTTATAGTAGTCAGTTTCAATATGATTAGTAAATTCACCTTCCATAAATATACCCATGTATCTTTTAACAAGTGATTTTGCTCTCTCATCTTTCATTCTAGGCACAAGTTCATAGCTTTTTATACCTAGTCGTACTAGTTCTTTCTCTAATGCACTAGTTCTTTCTTGTGTACTCATACCAAACAAAGCACGATACAGAGGAGCCTGTTTAATTCTAGTTGCTTCTCTAGTAGGATCTTCTGCTTCAGGTAAAAGTTGTTTAAACAATGGTAGAGTGTACATAATACCTTTTTGGAATCTTTCTCCAAATCTTTCTAGACCTCCTACCCCTTCTAATTCTTTTCTGTTTCTTGCAAGTGCTTCATCCTGATCTATTTGCGACCACATATCACTTAAAAATCTAGCTGGTGCAAGTGGTAAATTAAATACACGTACCATCCATTCTGCTACCATCTCTCCTACACGTTCTCCTGTTAAAGTTTTTCCTTCTGATCCATCTGCTTCTATAACTTCTAACAGGTCATCAAATGCAGCAAAACTAATTGGGTTTCTTAATCTAGTACCAGAAAAATCTGTAATGAAATCTCTAAGATCAAATTTATCAAGGGTTCCTAGTTCATATTTAACTATTACATCTCCTACAGCCATATAAGGAACTATTGGTACGAATTTACGTAGATCAGATAAACGACCACTATTATTTCTTATCATGTGAGGTGGGATGTCTTGGTTTTCTAACCTGTATTTATATGACGCTGCTAATAAAGCAGTTCCTATTACAGCTTTAGAGATTTTATCCCTTGCATCATTAAGTAATAAAGTTGCTTCGATTTCTTCCTGATTAACAGTGGGTTTTTTTCCTTTTTTTAATCCTGATAATCTATCTAATCTTTGCTGTGCCTTTATGACATTAGCTGCATGATTTTTAGTTATGCCTCTAACTAAATTTGTAGCACCATCAACTACACTTATAGGAGAGTGTGCTAAATTAAAAGCTAATGCATTTATAAAGAATCTAGGATAGGCATTATCAGCAGTACCAATAACAGGAACTGCTGGACCTACAGCTTCTGCTATTTTAATTAAAGCATATCCTGCTGAGTTACCTACGCCAGCTAGAGACTGACTTTCTCCAAATTTAGGCATGTAAGAAAAGGTTGCTTTCATAGAGTCATCTACAGCATTCTTTAACATAGCAACAGGAACACCCTCATTACCTACTAATACATCATCTAATTTTTTACCCTGTCTTCTTAGTTGTTTATCTAATGAATAGGAAAACACAGCCCTTCTTACATATACATCCTGAATCATATTTAAGGAGTTTAAGTATCTTACACCAGCACTTAAGGTTTCAGCCTGATCACCACTAGCATCAGCTATAGCTCTTTCTATTTGATATAGTAAGGACTTATTCATAGATAATACTCTTTGTGATATTTCAGCAGATTCTATTGGCCTAGCTAACCTATACAATAATCCTAACGAATCTTTAGCAAATTCTTTTAAACCAGTTGCACCAGCTCCAGAGTCAAATTCACCTTTAAATGGATTATAGAGTGCTTTTCCTCCATGATATAGTGCAGACTCTACTGTGTTAGTAGCTGCACGTATTGGTGCAGTTAACATTGCAGTAACAATGTTACCCCATGTAGTAGATGGTGCTACAACACCAGCAGCTCTACGTTCTCTATCAGCCCTTCTGTATACATCATATATCTTACCTAAGTATCCTATAACTTTTTTGTTCTTTGTACTGTTTAATGCTTTTAATCTAGCATCTAAATCAGGATCTACTTTTCTATTTTTTATAAGCCATTTACCAAACTGGCTATAAGCAGCTAGGTCAGCACCTGAATCAGATAGGCTTTTACCTGCTATGTTTATAAACTGCTGTTCAGTTAATCCTGCATTAGCAACTGCTCTTTCAAGCACATCACTATCTATCATTACCTGCCCTGTCTGCCTTCCAAAAGAATCTCTACCTAATCGGGTAGTTAATAGTATATTACGAACAACATCACTAGCTTTTTTACCAAGTTCTATATCTAATGGTTTTCCTAATAGCTGTTGCTGTTCTACTATCTCTAATGCAATAGAGTTCATTCTTTTATGAAGATCTGTTTTTAAAGATCCTTCTAGTAAATCAGGATGTTTAACCTTTGCTAATTCACTTATTAAATGCTCACCCTCTATAGGATCAAAAGTGGGTGCATCTTCAGGCACACCATCTTTACTTTCTTTCTTTACTAAGGACTCTTGTGCTTTCTTTAATCGTTCAGCAGCAGCTTTTTTAGCCATATCATCAACACCTATAACTGTCTTTGATATTGCCTTACTACCAAAGTAACCAGAGACTGCTCCTGCCCCTCCACCTAATCCAAAACCTAATGCTGCCATCTGTGCAGCACGTTCATAATCATACTCAACCTCGTCACCTTGTCTATCTGCTTGTGCTATTCTTTGTGCACCTAAATCTTTTGCACCTAACTCAGCACCTACAAGTACACCTGTTGCTACACCTTCTTTAGCTGCACTTTTCTTAGCTAATTCTTTAGCCAGTTTCAATGCTGCTTTTCTACCACTAACTTTTAATGTTTGTTTAATTGCTTCCATACCACCACGTACAGCTAACTTAGAAACTAATGGACTTAGAAGTATTAAAGGATCAGCTATATTGTAGAACAGATAATCAAAAATAGCTGAAGCAGTGTTTCCACCACCTTCATCAGTAAAGTCAGCCATATTAATTGTAGTTTCTGCCCATATTTCTGCAAAGTTTTCACGTTCTTCTTGACTAGCAGTACGCAACCAATCTATTTGTGGAACCATGTATAATGAGTTACTTTCAAACTTGCGTTTCTCAGTAAGCCATCGTTCTAGATAATCTCTGTTAGATTCATTTTCTTTTTGTTTTCCATTCTCGCCAAAAGCACTAGACATAAAAGTATTTACTTTGGCTATAAATTCAGGACTATCTGCATATGCTTGCAGAGGTATCTTTTCTACTTCAGGTTCTTTTTCTACCTCTATTAAACCACTCATTAAACTACGGCGTTTAGGTGCAATAGCTTGAGGAGGTAAATCTCTACTTGCTCTAGATACTGGTAAGGGTTCCTCTACAACCTCACTGCCTGTGCCTGTTTCTTCAACTTCAGCATCCCTAGAAAGAGCATTTTCAATAACAAATTTTTCTTCCTCTGATAAGCTATCAGTTTGAGAATCAGGTATCTCTGGCTCCTCTGTTAAAGATAAACTATTTTCTATAATAGCTTTCTCTTCAGAAGTTAGATCGGTATCTTTATACGTATCAACCATTATTAATTATTTTTCATATCTCTAAGCACTTTATCAAGAACTTCAGTAGCAGTACGCATTGGTACTTTATATCGTTCCATTATTTTATTAACAAAATAATCTTTATTCTGCCCTGCTAAACTACCCTCTCTTCTTTGTAGTAGTTTCATAATACTATCATTATTTAATAGTTCTTTAGAAATTCTATCAACAGGATTTACTATGTAATTATTACTTGTGTCTGTTCTAGGAGGATTGTACCTATCATTTCTAGGCATATTATCTACAGATCTCATAGAAGTTTCCTCTGGTTGTTTATCAAACACGCTAGTTAAAGAACCTTCTTCCCCAACTCCTTCTATTAACATATTTGATGGCTCACCTTTTTCTGATAGAGTTTTTACCCCATCTAAAGATTTAAGATACCTTTCTGCTGCTGGATCTAAACTTAAAGAATTTGCGTCTGTGTATACTTGCATTTCTAATCTATTCATATTTGATTTATGCCAATCCATCACCATTTGAGCATCTGCTTTTTCGTTTTCATCTACTAATGATTGTAAAGCAATAGGTAACTCTTTTCTATCTATAGTGCCGCTATCAATTTTAGTACGCATCTGTGTAAGCCATTCCATAGGTCCAATATTAGTTTTCCAACCTATACTTTGATTAAAATCTTTTTTAGCAGTATCTACCCACTTAATTGCATTATTAAAAGTAAAGCTACTTCCCGGTGTACGAGTTGTGCTTTTAGCACCTGCTTTCATTTTTATAGCTGTTGCAATATTTTTTTGCTTATTTATTAAACTATCAAAGTCTTGTCGTTGAATAGTAGTAAAAGGTAAATCCCTTTCTTGCATGTCAAAGTATGGAAATAACTCAGTTGTAACCTTATCAAATTCTTTATCTAAATCAGGCACTGCCGATAATTCAACTATATCTTTAATCTTTTTTACATTTCTTTTTTCTATATTAGCTAAATCTGTTATCTCTTTAATCTGTTCTTTATTTGCAGTAGGATTTTTTTGTAACTCTTCTAATCGTTTATTAAATCTTAATAGTCTCATATTAGATTTATTTAAATCTTCTTTTAAATCTTTAGACACTTTAGGAATAGAGGCAGAGGGTATGCCCTGTAAAACAGGTGCTACATCACCTTCTAGTTGAGGTATTTTACTTACTCCTGCTGCTGATAGGTACTCGTCTTTTTCTCTTTTAACTCTATCAGAAGGATCTTCTCCTTGAAGTATACTAGCCCAACCAGTATTACGTATTTTAATTTTACCATCATCTTCAATAGGTTTAGGCACATATGTTAATGCTAGTTGTCTACCTGTAGGAGTAACACGATTTTCTAAATCACCTTGTAACTGTAACTGTTGGTAAACAGAAGTACCTAATGTTTTTGCATTTGCTATTAAATCTACAGAGGCAGCCTTTGCTGCTTCAACTGTTCCATACTCTGATACTAAAAATTGAGCAGTATCCATACCGTTTTCACCTAACTTACCAGCTAATTCCTTTACCCCTTGTTCAAACTCTCTTAGTTCTTCGTTATATTTATCTCGTTTCTTTAAAGCTCTTTCAGCAGCAAATGCAGCCATCTTTGAAACCTTTGCTTTATTAGTTGCTAGATCAGCTTGTATAACTTTATTTGCACCTGTAGCTATCCCACCTGCAAGACCCTTAAAAAAATCTTTATTAATAGCAACCATTATTGTCTCCTACTCATTAAACCACCAGAAGGTTCTATATCATCTGGCATAGCAATATCAGGTTCTTCTGTAGACATTTCTACAGGTTCTTCCTCTTTAAACTGTTTCATTTTATTTAACATAGAATACTTTTCCATAGGTTGCTTTAATGTATCTTTCTCTAAACCACTATCATAATCTACACCAGCAGCCTCTACTGTAATAAGTAGCATCTCCATTATAATAGGCAACGCAAGTATACCTGAATCTACACTGTGTATGCCCTCCATTACACCACTCATTTGAATGGTATTTGCTATCGTAGTTAGGGGTATGCCTGTATCAGCTACCTCTACCAACTTATCTGTAAAGTCCTCTCCTGATAGTTTCTCTACATAATAATCTGCTACATCTTTAGTATCAACAAAACGTGGAGGCTGTTGCCAAGGTCTATTGCCTACCTCTGTAGTTAATGACATACCCGGAATAGGTGCATCAAAATTTGGTGCATCAACCATCTGCAAGTCTCCCTCTTTCACTTTGTATTGCATCAACATAATTAAGCACAAGATCTAGATCTGTTACTGTAGTACTATCTTGCTTAGACATACGTGTAAGCAATCCTGTTTTTTTAGGTTCGGGTTCTGTTGTCTCTTTACTTTTCATTAACTTATTATATACATCTTTTGTATAGTTATTAATCATCTGCTTATTCCTTTATCAACTACTTATAATAGCAGCACCTATAGTACCAATTAAACTACCTATAGCAGTACCAGCTGCTGAACTACTTTCTGCCTCTGCTGCATCTTTACGTGCATCAGCAGATATATTAGCTACTGCTAAGTTATTTAATCTTTCTAATTGACTTTCAGCAGAGGTATACGCATACTCAATCATATCTGAGTACTGTTGCCATAGATCACTGTAAGCTGTATCAGATATGTCTAGCAAAGCTGAAGCATTTAATTCGTTAGTACGATTCTGTGCAGCTGTATCTGCTGTAGCTATCTGCCTACGCCATACCGCATTTGCCTGATCAATGACTAGTCTATTCTGTGCATTGAACTGATCACGTTGGTTCTCTATCTCCTTGTTAAATCTACTGACTGTACCCTCCTGCCCTGCATTAAACTGTGCTATAGCATTCTTTTGTGCATCATTAAACTGGCTAGTCTGTGTAGCTAAGTTAGCAAAAAACTGATTTGACTGATTATCAGATGAAGCATTAAACTGCTTACGTGCATTGTCTGCTGCACTGTCAGTGAACAGAGATTGTATACGTTGCTGTGCATTAAATAGTGTAGTCTGTTGTGCGTTACTTACATCAGTCATGTCTTTCTGCAAGAATGCCTGTGCTTCCTGTACAGCTGCCTGTTGTCTGTTATTAAGATTTGCTATATCTAGCTGTGCTAGTGATGCAATCTCTGCCATCTGTACAGCTTGTTTATTACTTAAGTTACTTAGGTTCATTGTGTTTACAATATTACTATTCTCTAGCTGTACCTGTTGCTGTGCAGTAAAGTTCTTATCTGCAATGTCTGCAACTCTTGCTGCATTAGTTACACGAGATTGGAAACCCTGATCAAATTCCTGACCCATAAAACTAGCACGTTGCTGTGCATAGAATACAGCCATCTGTTGCCTGTTAGATAAGTTCTGTCCTTCAAACTGTGCCTGTATCTGTGCATCTGCCTGTGCTATAGGTAAGGCTGCTTCCATTGCTGCCTGTACAATAGCCTGTCCAGCTATAGACGAGGAACCTAATCCTCTCCTAACCATCTCAGCAGTAGCAGCTCTCATTGCACCAGCAGCCCATGATGGAGGATTAGACGCATCAAAGTCAGTTAATAAATTACTAAGCTGTCCAGCTACAGTAGCAGAAGCAGTAGGGTTAGCAGATTGTGCAACTATCTGTTCTACAAACTCAGCAGCATCAGATGCTTTTGCAACAGGAGCTACTGTTTCTGCCTCTGTTATACCTGCACGTTGTACTTGTGTGCTAGGATCAATTGCTATGCCTGTACCTGTCTCAGCAGTCTGTCCTGTTACAGCAGAGGTAGTTTGTTGTGCTGCATCTGGTTTAGCTTTAGTAAGTGACATAGTACGTCCAGCAGTTGCATCTGTCACACTTTGAACACCAGTTGCTGTGTTAGTTGTACCTGCTACTTGTGCTAATGAAGTACCTTCTTGTGTAGCTGTAGCACCTGTTGGTGCAGCCGCAGTACCAGCAGTTGCTGTTGGATCTGTTGCACTTAATTGGCTAGTTGTTGTACTAACATCTGTACCTGTAGGAATTGTACCACCCGGTCCAGCTATTGTCTGTGCATCTAAACGTGTACCATCTGCTAGTACAGGAGTTTCTAGTCTAGCTGCACTTATATCTGCTATACTATCTAAACCTGTATATGGAGATACAGGAGGTACAAGTGAAGGTAGTTTCTTTCTTGTACCATCAAGCATTTCCTGTCTACCAAACTGTATAAAATGTTGTTGCAGTTCATAATCATTTAGATTGGCTAAATCTGGAAACTCATCTCTAAGTAATTGTAATTGTGATCCATTTAATAATGTAGCACCCCTATCAAAGTTAGGTATGTTACCACCCATTGCAATGTAAGTACGCCTTAGTTCTACATCAGTAAGATCTTTATACTCATCATTAGCAAAACGCATTAGCTGTAGCTGTTCAGGTGTTAGATCAAACTGTACAAGTGCAGGTCTGTTACCTGCTGTTATTTCATTTCTACCAAACTGTGCATAATGTGCTCTAGCCCTAGCTAATGTAGATGCATCATAAGGAGGACCACCAAACTCTGCACGTAAATCTGGGTACTGATCTAGGTAGTCTACTATTACCTGATCTGATACACCATCAAAGTTACTAGGTGCATTAGCTAAACCTGTTTCTGGATTAATACCATTTGCATTACCAAATGCATTAAAGTGTGCCTGTGCTAATCTTTGGTTGCGTTGTTCAGGTGTTAATCCTTCTAATGTAGCTGGATCTACACCAAAAGTATTACCAGCTGCAATAGCATCTGCAACATCTTTTCTATTAGCTAAGTATGCTGGACCATTTACAAAACCTTCTCTTGGTGCTGGTTCACCTGTAGCTCCTGTTACTGTATCACCTGCTCCTGTACCTGCTCCTGTACCTGCTCCTGTACCTGTATCTGATTGTATAGGTAAACCATCAATACCTACACCCTCATCCCTACCAAACAATTGATAATGTCTTTGAACTAATTTTCTTGCGCGATCTCCAGCACCTCTAAAAAACACAGGGTTTAGTCCAAAAGTTTCTCCAGCTGCTATAGCATCTCTAACATCTGGTCTATTACTTAAATACGTTCCATAATCTTCTATAGGTGTAAAAGGTTTTCTATCTAGATTATTTAAATCTACAGGAGTAGGCTGTCCATCTGGACCAAGAAAACTAGAAGGTAATCCTGTTGTACTACCTTCACCTTCAGATGGAGGTTGTGTTACTGTACCTTCAGATGGAGGTTGTGTTACTGTACCTTCAGATGGAGGTTGTGTTACTGTACCTTCAGATGGAGGTTGTGTTACTTCATCTCTAGCATCTGCTGGTGGTGGTACAAAAATTTGAGATGGTTGAGCACCTCCTAAAGATCTATCTTCTTTAAAACCAAACTCTCTGAAATGTTTTAGTCCTGCTTCAGCTACTTTATCTCTATCTCTACCTCCTGTTTCTGGGTTAATAGGAACTTGATTAATTACATCTAGATTAGCAGATGCATAGGCTTCAGGATCAAATCCTTGTGGAAGTTGGGTTAATCGCTGTTCTCCACCACCAAACTTTCTATAGTGATCTTCTGCACTAGAAAACTTACCCTGTGATATAGCTTTTGTAACATCAGGATTTGCTGTTAGGTACTCCTGTGTATTAAAACCTTCAGGTAGATTAAAACCACCAGCTTGAAAGTTACGTACATAACCACCACTAGCCATGTTCATAGCTTTGTTTACATAGCTATTCATCATCATCTGCTTATCTGGATTAGCTTGCAAATAAGATTGGAACTGTTCAGCAGGGCCAGTATAACCCATACGTTGCTGTATCTTCTTCATGCCTTCTGGTTTAAATCCTTGAAACATTTGCATTGTCTATAACCTTTTTTCTAATACCTTATCTAGTTTATCCTCTAGCCTATGTAGAGCTTCTGACACCATACGCATATCTTCTCTTAACTCCTGTTTAGTAGAGTAATCTTCTCTAGTCCTGTTCAGAAGTATATCTATTCGTTTAACTTCTGCCATGAGATTCCTGAACATCCAAATGGCTGGGCCAATCACCAACGTTAAGACTACGTTCCAGAAAATTACTGGTGATATTTCTTCCATTCCAGTGACTCCTATAACGTAGCATTACAAGCGTCTAACGCATCCCATACTAGTTTAGCATGAGCTGCATTATCAAATGTTTTAGTGTTATCTGGATCATCTTCAGTTGGATCTGGGTCTGTCCAATCCCCTGATACAGAAGTTAAATAAGTTTGTAGATCAGACTTACTAGCAATCTCAGTAAAGTCACCGCTACCACCATCTTTAACAATGCCAATCATAACATTATCTCTAGGTGATGCAGTAGAGCTATCTACAACTACATACACTCCATGCATCCCCATTGGGCTATGCCCGAAGTGCAAGAAGTCTGGTATTGTTCCATCAGCATTGAGCCGATATTTACATACTTTATAAGCCATATTGGTTTCCTTTTCTATTCGGCTGCTTCTAATTGTGGTACATTAGTTAATGACAATGGATCATACACATCAAAACCACGACTGTTTGCAAAATCAGCAGGACAACTTGCCCACTTATCTGCACAAGCCTCTAACCATTCTACTGTATTAGCATGAGTTGGGGCTTTACCCTCACTAATAATTTTGTTTTCCCATTGTAGGTACGCAAATACTTCTGCTTGTGCTTGGGCTGCATTGATACCTAAGTCAAATAGGTAGATCATGTTACCCTCA
>Ga0208434_1001236_pt1 | contig 10682 bp, 12 predicted proteins | sample 13_taG_FD_184086 | JGI IMG/M metagenome (GOLD analysis project Ga0208434, IMG submission 184086) | Marine viral communities from the Subarctic Pacific Ocean - 13_ETSP_OMZ_AT15268 metaG (SPAdes) (version 2) | ecosystem: Environmental > Aquatic > Marine > Oceanic | place: Pacific Ocean | collected... | reverse complement strand
TGTAGAACGAGCCAAGGTTTTGGATCGGGCGTATAAAGAATTGCGCCGTGATAAGGCGGCATTTGAAACCCTTGTAAGAAACTCTGAGCGGCTAGAAGCTGAAGGAAATGTTCTTGTAAAGGACGTAAACCAAAGAAAGGCGAATACAGATGCCCAAACGATCGCGCTCCTCCAAACGCTTGCAAACCGCAAAGGGCCGCTCTCAGACGCCCTCAACGATGCAGCAAGAACAGCCAGAGACACAAACAGCTATGTCGCAGCAACAGGTGGATTCCTCGATGCTGTCAGAGGAGCAATTGAATCGGGCGACTTCGACCGCCTATCTACTGGCGACATTGGACGCGCTGTCGATGGTCCGCCGGAGATCACTAGATCTCAAGTTACAGACGAGCCAGCCCTCGATGGATTCGACGAACCGTCAGGCGTAGCTTCGGAACGGCAGGCAGATCAGCTCATTGCCGATATGTTCGGTGCTGATGAGGTTGTTCCTGTGGCTCCTGTACGGACTAATGCCGAAATGGAAGCCGACTTAAAAGCTAGACAGCCTGTTGAGACTGTCGATGACATCTATGCTATGGCAGAAGACTCGCAATCTTATATTGCTAAAATCGGTGCTGACCTTGAAGGCGATCTTGGTGTCTCATTTAAAAACCCAGGTTTAAAAGATATCAATACCGCTAGAGAAAAGATGCAGCGCAAAGCATATGCGTCCTCAAAGGAAATGACGGACATCTCCCGTGGCGGTTTTATAATTAACAAAGCAGATGATGCTGACGCTATTGTTGCTAGGCTGGGTCGTGATGCGGAAATACTGGATGAGGGTTGGGCTTTCACGCCAGAAGGATATTTCGATCGAAAAGTTTTAGTCAGGACTCCAAACGGTATTGTTTCTGAAATTCAAATATGGTCTCCAAAGCTTCTTGATGCGAAAAACAAAACCGGCCACAAACTATATCAAAAAATGCGCGCCTCTAAAGATCCTGCTGAGATTGAAGATCTGGCTATGCAGATGCGAGAGCTTTATTCAAATTCTTTGAAAGCAGAAGATCAGTCTTTTAGAGCATTGTCCGGCATAGATAGCTTGCCAAAGCTAGGCTCAAACGCTGATATAAACGCAGCTTCGTCTGGTATTACACGGCCTGAGTTGAAAACATCTGGACCGTCTACTGGTGTCCAGGGACCACCTGGCTTGAGAACAGCAACCGCTTCTGTTGGCGAAATGGATATAGCGGGGCGTCCGTCCCAATTAACAAATATCATTGATGATACCTCCGATATTGATTTAGATATCACTTTGTCGCCGGATGTCAATATGGATCTTGAAGTTCCTATTGGGCAAAGGCTTAATCAAGAGACAGGATTAGTTGAATCTACGACTATGACGCTTCGAGATCTTAAAGCTGAGATGGATGGCGAAGATGCAATGATTGCTCGATTGGAGTTCTGCACGATATGACTTTTAAAAACTGTATCAATGATGGTGTCGCTGAAGGCCAGATCTCCCAGGACAAAGCTGATGAGATACTTGGCTTGTTTGATGAGCTTGAGGTTAAGTATAATCGTCAGATGGGTTCTGCTGCTGCAACGGCACGGGCTGCTACGGAAACAACTGTCGCAGCAAGGAAGATCGCTACTGAGCGCAAGAGGCGCGCTATGCTTCAAGCTGTTACCTGGCAACGAATTAACAACGATCTAAATAATTATCGCACGATCACAGGCCGGACAGACAAAAGCATTGCCGCAAAAGCTTTGTTTGAGCAGGACGAAACCTCTAAATTCAATAGCGTTGCCCAGGTGCAGCAAGCTGTTACTCGCAGCGCCACGCGAAAGCTTGATGATTTCTTAGCTACGTTTCGGCGCAATGTTATTGGGCAGACAAGGAATAAGGCCGATCTAAAAGATATGGTTCGTGAGGTGTTCAGCGAGGGATCAACAGATAGCCCTGCTGCCCGTGAGATGGCCCAGGCATGGAGGGCTTCTGCTGAATACTTGCGCACCAGGTTCAACGCTGCTGGCGGAGCAATTCCCAAAAGGGCTGATTGGGGTATGCCTCAGATGCACGACACAATGAGGGTGCGTCAATCAAGTTACGATGAGTGGAATGAGTTTATTCGCACCAGGCTAGACCTAAACAAGATGATAGACGAGCAGACAGGTTTAAAATTTTCTCCGGAGAAATTAGAAATTGCGCTGAGAGATGCCCACGAAACCATAGTTACAGATGGGTTTAACAAACTGAAGCCCGGATCTATGGTCGGAAACAAGTCTCTTGCGCTTCGCAACCAGGACCATCGCTTCTTTGTATTTAGAAATGCAGATGCTTGGATGGAGTACCAAGAGAAATTTGGCAATCCGAATGCCTTCGATGCAATGATGGGGCATATAGATACAATGTCACGCGACATTGCTCTAATGGAAGTTCTTGGACCCAACCCGAATGCCACTGTAAATTTTGTAAAACAGACGTTGCAAAAAGATGCTGCTGGAGATCAAGCCGCAGAGAATGCTGCTCGTCGGTCGAGTACAGCCATAGATACCCTGTACTCAAACGTAAACGGAAACATCAATGCTCCCGTTGATAGTCGTATAGCTTACAGTTTTGCAGGGATTAGACAGGTATTGCAATCAGCACAGCTAGGTGCTGCTGCCATATCTGCCGTAACTGACATGAATTTTGGCCGTATTGCTCGAACAATGGTTGGCTTGCCTCAAACCAAAATGGTTCAGAACTATTTAAAATTTATGAACCCGCTATCCCTAGAGGAGAAAGGTAAGCTTGCAGTAAGGTTGGGCCTAACTGCTGAAGGTTGGTCAACTCTCGCTGCGGCTCAGATGCGCTATGTGGGAGATCTATCTGGGCCAGAGGTTACGAGGCGAGTAGCTGACTTTGTAATGAGAGCTTCATTGCTTTCCCCTTGGACTAACGCTGGGAAATGGGCGTTTGGCATGGAGTTCCTGGGTAATCTTGCAGATAACGCAGGCAAGACGTTTGACCAGCTAGATCCGATGATGCGTAAAACATTAGATCATTACAACATTAATGCAGATCGCTGGGAAATTGTAAGAGCAACTCCTCTTTATGAATATGAGGGTGCTTCATTCCTCAGAGCTGAAGACATTGAGGCGCGTACCGACATACGATCTGACTTGGCCCGTGATCTAGCCACTAGCCTTTTGGTTATGGTTGAGACTGAAACTAACTTTGCAGTCCCTAGTACATCGATCAGAGGCCGTGCAGCTTTGGTTGATGAGACGCGCCCAGGTACATTGGCCGGTGAGCTAACAAGATCCTTTGCCATGTATAAGGGATTTGGTGTCACGCTGGTAAATACACACATTATGCGAGGATTAGCCCAGCCGACTACCGGCACAAAGGGAACTTACTTCGCAGATCTTCTAATCAGCACTACGCTCATGGGGGCGCTTGCTATGCAGCTCAAGGAAATGAGTAAGGGGCGCGATCCAAGGCCAATGGATAGTCCAGAGTTTTGGGGTGCAGCTTTCATGCAGGGCGGTGGGCTTGGTATATACGGAGACTTCTTGTTCTCAGACGTAAACAGATATGACAGGGGACTTGCTGAAACCTTCGCCGGTCCTGTTATTGGGTTTGCTGATGACTTTAGAAAGCTTACGATCGGCAATCTTACACAAGCTGTTAAAGGCGAAGACACCAATGTTGCCTCTGAGTTTATTAACTTTGCTGGACGCTACACACCTGGCTCGTCCCTCTGGTATTCTCGACTTGCACTAGAGCGTATGGTTTTAGACCAGGGAAAGAAGTGGGCCGACCCTGACTTCGAAACAAAAGCGCGCAGGCTGGAATCCAGGTATCGGCGTGAATACGGTCAAAACCATTGGTGGGGTAAAGGTGAGATGACGCCAAGTAGATCACCAGACTTGTCAAACGTGTTTGAGTAAATGGAACAAATCTGCTATAGAGTGAACAAAGGAACGGGAAAACGACATGAGTGATATTGCAATCAATCCGGTAACGCGCCGCGTTCAGTTCACAGGTAATACTGGAACAGGCCCGTTTGCCTTTACCTTCAACATCTTGGCCGAAGGCGATATCGCAGTCTATAAGAATACTACGCTGCTAACGCTGACCGCAGATTATACTGTTACGATCAACGCAAACGGCACGGGATCTGTTACTTTGGGGTCGGCTGTTATTGCCTCAGATGTTCTTACAATCATTGGTGGTCGCCTTCTGGAGCGCACTACAGACTTCGTTACAGCCGGTGATCTCTTAGCATCTAGCCTCAATGAACAGCTCGACAGCAACGTGATTATGGCTCAACAGCTTGATGAGAAGCTTAGTCGTGGCTTGTTCGTTAATCCTGGTGATGTGTTCACCGACATGGAGCTACCTCTAAAGGATGATCGCAAGGGCAAAACCTTATCTTTTAACGAAACGTCCGGCGATCCAGAGCCGGGTCCGACTGCCAGTGAGATTAGCAACGCTCAGACATACGCCATTAATGCTGCGGCAAGTGCCACGGCTGCTGCAACCTCAGAAACCAATGCGGGGACCAGCGCAACCTCTGCCGCTGGATCTGCTACTACAGCAACGACCAAAGCAAGCGAGGCTTCTGCTTCTGCTACTAGCGCTTCGTCAGCACAAACGGCTGCTGAAACCGCACAGACCGCCGCTGAGACTGCGGAAACAAATGCTGAAACCGCTGAGACAAACGCGGCAACATCTGAGACCAACGCCGCAACTAGCGCCGCAACGGCTACAACGCAGGCCACTACTGCAACCACAAAGGCTAGTGAGGCTGCGGCTTCTGCTGCGGCTGCAGCTACATCTGAAACCAATGCTGCAACCTCTGCGTCTGGAGCTGCAACGTCTGCTAGTGCTGCGGCTACCTCTGCGGCCAATGCTGCGGCTGCGTTTGATTCATTTGATGACAAGTACCTCGGAAGCAAAACAGGCTACCCTGGTGACGGAACAGGCCCGACTGTAGACAATGACGGAAACCCCCTGGTCGAAGGGGCTTTGTTCTTCTCGGCAGACGCAAACGAAATGCGTGTGTATGATGGTGCTAACTGGATTGCAGCTTCATCGTCTGGCTCTGCCTCACTAATCCTGTATGAGTTTACAGCAACGTCAGGCCAAACAACATTCTCTGGTGCTGATGACAACGGCGCTACGCTTGGATATACAGCCCTAAACATCCAAGTTGTAATGAACGGCGTGATACTTGATCCATCCGACTACACTGCATCAAATGGTACTAGCATTGTTCTAGGCACGGGCGCATCTACGGGTGATCTACTTAACGTCTATGCTTTTGCCAGCTTCACAGTAGCCGACACAGTGTCAGCCTCATCTGGTGGTACGTTTGCTGCCGGCATTACAGTTCAAGGAAACATTTCGGTTACTGGTACGGTTGATGGCCGTGATGTAGCCGCAGACGGAGCATTAGCTGCAAGCGCTGTGCAACCTAGCACAAGCCCAACCTTTGCTGATATTACAGCAAGCTCTGCCACTGTAAACGGCACGCTGGACATCGAAGAGGTGTATGAGAAGGTAACTGTGCAAACGTCTACTACAGGCACAATAACCTTTGACACAACCGCGCAGGCTGTTGAGCTATACACGGCAGATCAAACTGCTGACCGCACGATTAACTTTAGCAACGTCAATGCTAACTTGGCTATTGGTCAGAGCTTGAGCGTGGCTGTGCTGCTGACTAATGGTGCAACGCCGTACTATTTAAACGTGTATCAGGTAGATGGATCGGCTGTTACACCTAAGTGGCAGGGCGGTACTGCTCCAAGTGCAGGCAATGCCAGTAGCATAGACAGCTACAACTTTACAATCATCAAGACTGCTGACGCTACCTTCACAGTGTTAGCAAGCCAAACACAGTTTGCATAAGGGATAAGTATGCCATTACTTTCAACATTTGGTGCTGGTTCTGCTAGAGGTTTTGGCTTTGGCACAGGTGCGGGCTTTATGGAAGCTACAGGGGGTAGTGTTACAACTGTGGGCGATTTTAAAGTTCACACATTTACATCGTCTGGAACTTTTACTGTTACAAAAAAAGGTGCAATCGGAACTGTTGAATATCTTGTGATTGCTGGCGGCGGCGGGGGCGGAAGGTATTACTCTGGCGGCGGCGGAGCCGGGGGGTATCGAAACAGCTTTAATAGCGAAAGTTCTGGTGGTCAGGCAGCTTCAGAAGCCCCTCTTGAAGTTTCTGTGCAAGCATACTCTATAATTGTAGGTGCTGGCGGAAATCCCGGAACTTCAGTTTATGGAAGCCCCGGCTCTCAGGGGTCAAGTTCTACTTTTTCTAGTATTACATCTACTGGCGGTGGATTTGGAAGAGGGTCAAATTCTGGGGCCGCATATGGTGGATCAGGTGGCTCAGGCGGCGGCGGGGGCGGCACGGGATCTGGCGGCGGCGGCTCAGGAATATCAGGGCAGGGAAGGAATGGCGGCAATAGTGGCGCAAACGGCGGCGCTGGTGGCGGGGGCGCGAGTAACACCGGAGGTAGCCGAAATGGTGGGAGTGGTTTATCTAGCTCCATTAACGGCTCATCCGTAACGAGGGCGGGGGGCGGAGGCGGCTCGGCAGCGGCTAGAGGATCTGGAGGATCTGGCGGCGGCGGAGCCGGGGCAAATGACAGTATATCGGCATCTTCAGGCAGTCAAAATACTGGATCTGGCGGCGGTGGCGGGTCACTTCCAAGGGTTGCTGGGTCGGGTGGTTCCGGTATCGTTATTATCCGTTACCAATTTCAATAGGATATAAAATGTCACATTTTCTGGAACGTACACAGCTTAAAGGACAATAGACATGAGTAAGGCAAGAGACAACGCTGATGGTGGCGCAAAAGAGCTTCCAGATCTAACTGACTGCACAGTGTCAACCTCAGAACCAGCAGTAAACAGCAATCCCGCATCGGGTGTAGGTCATGTCTGGATTAATAAAACATCTGGTAATCAGTATGTTCTGACGGATGCTACTTCTAATTCTAATATCTGGATTAATACGGGTGACGGTACTGGTACAATAGGTTCTGTAGAAGACTCTGGTGCTTTTATTACAGCTACGGGTGGAACAGTTACTACTGACGGGGATTATAAGGTACACACCTTTACCAGTTCTGGTACGTTACAAATCACAAATACCTCTGGCACACTTCTACAGGGAACGTATGTCCTAGTTGGCGGCGGCGCAGCGGGTGGGCTATCAACATCTTCTGACTATATGTCTGGAGGCGGTGGCGGCGCTGGTGGGTGTTTCTATGGTTCTTTTAGGCCAGTTGCAGACACTGGGTATAGTGTAATAATTGGCGCTGGTGGTAGTGTAGGTTCATACCCCAATCCTAATAATGGTAGTCGAAGTTTTGCCCTTAGCTTCCTAGCTCTTGGCGGTGGTCATGGCGCTTCAGCGGGTTCTACAGGTACTGACGCAGATAGCGGCGGTTCTGGAGGAGGAGGCGCAGCGGCAGGTGAGCAAGAAGGTGAGTCTAGAGCCTTAGCATACGGAACTACGGGACAGGGCAACCGTGGTGGTTCTGGCAACTGGACAGCCTATGCTGAAACAGCCGGAGGCGGCGGAGGCGGCGCTCTTGGCGTAGGACAGGACGGAACAGGAAGCACAGGCGGCGATGGCGGTGCGGGGCTAGTTAGCAGCATAAGTGGATCATCTGTAACCTATGCAAGAGGTGGCGGAGGCGGGGGATCTGTAACATCTGGCGCTCCATCAAATACAGCCGGAGCAGCGAATACAGGAAATGGTGGATCAGGTTCATATGGCAACCGCCAAACAAACTTTGCTGGTGGCTCTGGTGTGTTCATATTTCGTTACAAGTTCCAGTAGGAGAATATAAAATGTCGCATTATGCAAAAGTAAATAACGGTATTGTTGAGCAGGTAATTGTAGCCGAAGCTGAGTTCTTCGATACATTCGTGGACAGCAGCCCCGGTCAGTGGATACAGACCAGCTACAATACACACGGAGGAGTACACTCTGGTGGAGGTACACCTCTTCGTAAAAACTACGCTGGCATTGGTTTCACTTATGACGCCACACGAGATGCCTTTTACGCACCGCAACCGTACCCAAGTTGGACGTTGAATGACGATACTTGTCTCTGGGAATCCCCAACGGCAATGCCTGATGATGGCAATAGTTACAATTGGAACGAAGAAACTACTAGTTGGGACAAAATAGAATGAACAAACGTACAATATCATCTGCGCATGACCGCATTGATGGGCTTGAGAAAGAAGTAATTGCCATTAAGACTGAGGTAAAGATCCAGTTTAAAGATCTCTTCAGCCGTGTTAAGCGCATGGAAGGTATTATGATTGCAACCACGGGATCTATTATCTTGCTCTTACTCGCAGTCCTGACAAAGATGGGGTAGGGATTAGCTGTGGCTGTACTTGAAACCATAGCCGCAGCCAATGCTGCTTACTCTGTAATCAAGAGGTGCTTAGAAAACGGAAGTGAAGTTAAAGGTCTTGTCGGTCAGGTCGGTAAGTTTCTCACGGCTGAAGATGAATTGAAAGATGCGGTGCGCCGCAAGAAAAACAATCCCATTACATCTATAACTGGTGGCAGTGAGGGAGATTGGGAAGAGTTCCAAGCTCTCGAGGACATCAAAGAAAAGCGCCGTGAGCTAGAGTCTTGGTGCAGGCTGTACGGCCCTCCTGGTACTTGGGACAGATGGCAGCAGTACCAAGCGGAAGCGCGGAAGGCTCGCCGTGCTGCACAAAAGCAAAAAGAAAAAGAACGTGAGGAGCTTGTTGAGCTTATCATGTATTCACTTGCAGGCTTACTGGCTGTTGTTGGAATGGTTGGTCTCATTGCTATGGTTGGTAGATACATGGAGAAGTGGTGATGTGGGTGCTTGTATGGATGCAGCTTGCTGGTGACGTTACTCACTTTGAAGTCGGTCAATACGCATCTGAGAAGATTTGCTTTGAAGAAAAGCTAAGGGCATCCATACTTGTGACCAAGAACAACGAATATCTTTATTGTTTTAAGGTGAAGCTATGAACGACAGGGAAATAATAAATCTTTTCGATAAGAATGTTGAGCTGATAATCGAAGGCTTGGCCTCTCGGTCTGGCAGGGATTTTGAAGAGATTCTTTTTTTGTTGCAGAAAGGCAGGGATAAGAAATGACCTTTGATAAGTATGACGTAAACAAAGACGGCAAGATTGACGAGGTTGAGTGGCAGAAGCTTGCCCTGGAAGATCGCTGGAGGGAGCTAAATGATGCCGACTCTAAGCGCGACACACAGCGCCGTTTAACTGTTGCCTGCGCTGCTGGTATGCTTCTGTACCCTTTCGCTATTGTAGCGGCCTCTGCGTTGGGCCTAGACACTGCTGCTAATCTAATTGCTGACATAGCCACGGTGTATGTGGTTGCTGCGTCTGGTGTTGTCGCTGCTTACTTTGGGTTCAATGCAATGGAGGCAAAGAAATGATAGGTCAGATCTTGGGATCGCTTGGTGGTCTGGCAACTAGCTACATCGATGGCAAGACTGCGGTAAAAAAAGCTGAAGCTGAAACAAAGATGAAGATTGCGACCGGGGAAATATCCTGGGAGCAAGCTGCAATAGAGGCTAGTCGTGACAGTTGGAAAGATGAGGCGTGGACATTATGCTTTATTTTCATAGTGTTAGGAAGCTTCATACCTGGGCTACAGCCTTACATGGAGCAAGGATTTAAGAACTTGGAAGCTGCACCAAGCTGGTTCAGTTGGGCCATGTATGCTTCAATAGCGGCGAGCTTCGGAATCCGCACAATGAAAGGATTGAAGAAATGAAAGAGAACTTTGGATACTGCTTGCGAATGCTACTGAAACACGAAGGTGGATTTGTAAATCATCCGAAAGATCCAGGCGGAATGACTAATCTCGGTGTGACCAAGGCTGTCTATGACAAGTGGATTGGCCGGGAAAGCACAGAGCAAGAGATGCGCGATCTAACACCTGATGATGTGGCTCCGATCTATAAGAAAAACTATTGGGACAAGGTGCGCGGTGATGATCTGCCCAGTGGCGTTGATTGGTGCGCGTTCGATTGGGCTGTAAACTCTGGAAGCGGTCGGCCAGCCAAGGCCATTCAACGAGCCGTTGGAGCCAAACAGGATGGCGCTATTGGCCCCATGACGCTAAACGCTGTTGCTGAATTAGATCCAGACCGGATTATTGAGTCTGTATATCATACTCGGCAGAAGTTTTATGAGCGACTTAAAACCTTTGAAACTTTCGGTAAGGGATGGACGCGAAGAAACAAAGAAACTCTTGAAACAGCTCTTGAGATGGCGACAAAACCTGTGTAAAAATATCGTGCGGGTGGTTCAACATATTGTTTGTTGGTCAACGTGCGCCGAATGCGCCAATCATTCCCACGACCACCCGCACGACACTACATCCATTTAATTTCATTAACTGGAACGTAAGGATATATATTTCTTTTTCCAGAAGACGATTTGTTGTACTTTGGCTTAAATCTTTGAATTAATTCTGATTCTTTGGCCCTAGATGGTTTCGGATTTGATTCGCCTTCTGATTTGATCGTTTCAAAAACTATTGAATTTACCTCACCCCACCAATCCTTGCTTGTACGGTGCTGCGTTAATCTTTGGTCAAGGTCATAGGTGCAACCAATATAAAGATAATTATCACTTTCGCCTAAGCAGGCGTAAA
>Ga0208434_1001224_pt1 | contig 10717 bp, 2 predicted proteins | sample 13_taG_FD_184086 | JGI IMG/M metagenome (GOLD analysis project Ga0208434, IMG submission 184086) | Marine viral communities from the Subarctic Pacific Ocean - 13_ETSP_OMZ_AT15268 metaG (SPAdes) (version 2) | ecosystem: Environmental > Aquatic > Marine > Oceanic | place: Pacific Ocean | collected... | reverse complement strand
AGATGCTATAGATTATTTTTACTTCAACATACACGGTGCGTATGTAGGAGAAGGTTCACCAATTTTCATAAGATTAGACCACAACATATGAGCAAAGGACCAAACTACGAAGAATTTATAATAGCTATACTAATTAATTTAGCTATAGTTTTGTTCGTCTTGAAGTTAATCTTGTAACCTTCTTAGGCTTGAAGATGTTCTTCATCTTCTTTGGCTTAACTCTAGCAGGTAAATTCTTTGAGCCGTATTCTTTCTCCCATCTCGCTGCAATCTCAGGGAGATTCTTATGCATATATCGTCTCTGTGCTTCGCTTTTAAATGGCATATTATTTTCCGTAAATCTTTTTATACGCTTCAGGGTCTATTTGTTTAAATGCTTTCTTCTCTTCAGCCTCAGTAGGTCCTACATCAATCCACTTTGACTTACCGCCTTTTCTGAAGTCTTTATACATATAACTATTCAACTCTTTTTCTATTTCTCTAGCAAACGGAGCATATCCAAAGAAAGCAGGAATCTCAAAAAATACAAATCTCTTTAGACGTTGTTTTTCTCTTTTCTTAGCATCTGCTTTTTTACTAGGGTCTAAAATATCTTCTGCTACCTTAACCGTTTTGTCTCCCAATTCCAATGCTTTACCATAAGGTCCTGAGAATGTGTATATGAAATCGGCTATTTTTGCATCTTCATAATCTTTCTTTTTTGGGGCTAATGGATATCCTAGTGAATCTTTATATTTACTATATTCTCCGTCTCTTAAAAAATCTAAATACTTTTCATTAACACCTTCTATTATAGTATTCTGAATACCCTTCGTTAAGTTTCCAAAATTTCTACCTAAAAATAAACCAATCAATGTTTGAATTACACTCTTAGCTCCTTCTTTAAGTAAGTTTTTATCTTCTTCTTCTTCCTCCTCTGCATATCCAAGAATACTCCTTAATATACCAAGAAGCCCCTTTGTTATTACAGAAGATAAAAAAGTATACATAAACATTCTAGTTGAAACTGCTGCCATAAGCTGCCTACCTTCTTTTTCAGAAATAATCCCATTTCCTTTTGCTGCCATTAATCCTTTACGAAAAGATTGATATTCATAATTTAAAAACGTAGACATATAGTTATTGAAGTTAGCAAAAAACATCCCTCCTATATCTCTTTTTCTTGAAGCATCTTTACCTCTAGATATTCCTGTAAATAAACCACTAGAAGCAGCAGCCTCTATGCTTATGTCATCTGCTCTTTTGGTCGCAACCTCAAGTGCATTTTTGTATTTTGACATAAATGCTTGGTCGTTAGCAGCAATCCTTTCAAATCCATCTTCCGGGAAAGACTCCCCCGTCTCCTGCTTGAAAGTAGATGCAAAAGCACCTTTCCAAAGTGGTCTACTCATTATTTGGTCAGGTTTAGATATGATGCCATCAGCTAGTGCATCCACTCCCCTAGCAAGAGGGTTTAGAGAATAGTAATTTATAATACCTAATGTATCCATAATTTTACTTTTATTTTCTTTTCCTCTTACTCCTAGCTTGTCTTCAAAAAGTTTTTCTGAAAATCTAGATTTTATACCTAAATCGCTAAATAACCTTCCTGTCTGCAAAGAACCAAGGTTTCTCATAGCTTCAGCAGTTGTCTCAGAAGAAACACCACGATACTTTAGACCTTCATAATATTCTTCTCTTCCTCTATTAAATATAAAGGACATATTAGATATTAATTCTCTAGTCATTCTTCCTGTATCGGCTAATACCCTTTGATATCCTATCTTAGCTATTCTTGCAATCCCTTTTTCTCCAATCATATTTCCTGAAGATGCAACAGAGTTATATATAAAATTAGATATTGTGCTTTCCATAAGGGAATCTAAACCTTCATATATATCTTTTTTACTCTCATAAGAGCCATCTTTCTCTAATGCTTTTTTTGTTTCTTTTAACGTAGCTCTTGAAGTCTTTATAGGTACTGTTAAATGAAAATCTAAAAGAGTACCCTTAGAGCCTCTCTTTACTGAGTTATATATATCAAAGTTTAAAGCGGTAACAACATTTTGTCTTTCGATTACTGACTTAGCTTTTGTTGAAGGTTTTAAACTTTCATTCATTGACTTCATTAACTCGTGTGAGTCGTCAATAACTTCTCCATCAAATTTATCATTTACAACAACGTGATGAACATAGTTATTAAGTAGGTCTATTTTTTGACCTCTTATAACCCCTGCAACAAACAATGCTTTTGGAGCAAGAGATTGATTTATTTCTTGAGCAACTTTTATGGATTTTTTCTCAGCACTATTAAATGAACTGTAAAGTTTATCCATATCAACTTTTCCATCAACGACATATGCTTCTCTAATTTTTTCAAGCATATCTATGTCTCTTTTATTCACCTTTGCTAAATTTATTGTTTCTTCAAGGTACTCTGATGCTCTTTTTACCTTTGTCTTATCCTTATTGGAATTATACTCTAGCTCCAACATATAGAAAAATTGTTTAGCGGATGACTCAATTAACTTATTTCTACTTCCTTTAAAAGATTTTCTTACAGCATCACTTGCATCATCAAGTTTTTTATAAATCTTTCTTATATCATAATTAAAGTTTTGCTCACCTTCAGCCATACCTCTAATTAGAGAATTAAATAAATCTTTAGTTTTACCATCTCCAAACACTTGGTCTATGTAATATAACGGATTAGATTCAAGTGTTCTTTGAATATAGTTCTTCTTTCTTCCGGCAAATTTTAATAAACCTGTTTTTACTTTATTGTATCGTTTTTCAATAGCACCAACAGTAGCATTGAATAATGATTTTTTTACAGGACTAGTATTTTTTAAAGAATCTAATTTTATTCTAAGCTCACTAGCGTTATTTGTAACAAGACCTTGGTTTATATTATTAATTACCTGTAGTAGTGTTTTTAATTCATTTACAGACAACTCCTCTATACCCTTAGTATTAATTAACTCTTTTAGTTGTTTAGCTAATTTCAACTCTTCATTTGTAGAAAATATTGGATTCTTTTCCTTAGAGTTTTCTTTTATACTTACTATTAACTCATCTTTTTCTTCCTGTATTTCTTTTTCTGTTTTCGTAGTTTTTTTAGTAGGACTTATTGTTGAACGGTATTTTTTCATAATAGCAGCATCGCTATCATCTATAGCACCATCTTCTTTCATAAGAGAAACTATCTCTGTAAAAGTCTTACCTTTAACTTTTGATTTATTTTCAGCAACATAGTCTTCAAAACCACTAGCTAACCAATTTACTTTACTAAATTCAGAATCCATATAGTTAAGAATCTCTTCAGCGTTTTTAGTTATTGATTCTAAATCTAACTCAAGTTCTTTCTTTCGTTTAGAAAGTGTACCTACTATATCTAAGTATTTATCTAAAAACTGAGATGGTATTAATCTAGGGTTAATTCTAAATAATTTACTCAGTAAAGGACCTACCTCGTTAATCCCTGTTTTTCCTTTCTTAATATTATTCCTTGCTTTAGGTAGCTTTGAATCAGCATCTCTTATCTTCGCAAGATAGTCTGCATCTGCAAATACCTTTGTCATATAATCAACGAAAGACTCAACCTGAGATGTAGAAAATACATCAACATTCTGAAACTTTCTTAATACAGCTTTAACCTGAAATGTTGTTAGCTTACCCTTACCTTGCAATTCGTTTAAGGTATCTCTCAAACTATCATCTAGTATCTTCTTTTCTTTCTTAGTTAACCTAGCTCTTTTCTTTAAGTCTTTAGCTATCTGTATCTGCTCCTTTAAATCTATTTTAGTTATGTTCGTGATTTTAGATAATATATTCTTAAAAGATTTTGAATCTACCTTCTGCTCACGAACAGCAGGAGTGGTATCATTTTCTGAAGATATTTTTTCTATTGGTATCTGCTTATCAAATAAAGCATAGCTAATAACAATATTTTCATCGACAATACCGGCAGGTCGTTCAGCAAATAAAGCTCCCTCAAAACCTGCATTTTCCATCGCCTCTATAAACTGACTCCCGGAGGACCAATCGTTTATACCTTCTCTCCCCTCAGATGCTTCTCTCATACTTCGCATGGCATTGTCGTAACCCCTTAACGCATCTTCTTTAGTGTCGTATTCAATTTCAAGTTCCTCATTGTTTTTTAAAAACCCTTCTTTTAGTTTTTCAACGTGCTCAGGTTTTCTTAAATCAAATAATTTTTCTTTCTTTTGTTCAGAAATTTTTATTTCAGTTACCTCTCCTATTTTATCCATAGAATATTGCTCTGCATATTTTCTATTTGGAGTTAAGAATATAGCACCTGACTGCCCTCTTTTTAAAACACCCCCTTCAATAGGTGTCGGTGAACCGTGATATACAACTTCATCCTTCTGCTCACGAACAGCACGAGTGGTTACGGTAGTTTTGTCATCACTAATAGGTCTTCTTCTAGATGTGGATACTCTGCTATCAGGTTTTGATACGTCTCCCAATTTATCAGAGGTTTTAGCTCCATCAAATCTAATAATCCTTCCGCTGACATTTTCTCTTGTTTTTTCATTTTTTAATTCATTTATGTAATCAGACCACTCTGTTATATTAGGGTCTTTTGCTTGGTTATATATTTGTTCTTGTACTTGCTCTAATGTTTGTTCTTTACTAGAAAACTTATCCCAAATTTTAGAAATAGAATCCTTGTATCCTTCTTGAGCTTTTTTAGATGCAGGGAATATAGCTCTAGCTGCCTCCCAAGTTATTGACTGAAGTGCTCTTGCTTCTATACCAAGTTCTTCTGCTAATTCTCTATATGTATCAGCATAAAAAGCAAATGATGCAGGACCAAAGTTGACTTCTATGTCATTACTAGCTAATGGTTTAAATAAAGCGATAGCCATAGCGTGTGTGTCTATAGTTACAGCTCTTCTGTCTGATGGGTTGACAATGTTTACATAGAAGTTCCTAACCTTATTAGCTCTTCCTAATTGATTAGAAATATTATTTATACTTCCATCCCTAAAAACAGCCACTCCTTTTTCTATAACAGGATATCCTCCAAATGAAGAATCTCCTTTTTGTGATTCTTTGACAGCAGTGCCCGTAGGTATTCTAATTGGTGCTTTTCTGCTTATGTTTAAATCGTAATCAACTCTTATAAAAATTCCTGCATCATAGTTAGATAATTCATTTAGCTTTTTACCTACTTGTTTTTTTAAGGTTGGTATGTATTTTATTTGTTTTGGATAATCCTTAGACTTCAATACATAGTAATCGAACATTTCTTGAGTAAATAATTCTTCTGAACGATTTCTCAATGTATCCATAATAACGTCTGCCAAATGCAGATTATCAAACCAAGGCATCTGAGGTGATTGAGTGGCTATAATAGCAGCAGCTTGCTCCGTAGTTACGTCATATGAAGAAGACATCTCCTGAGCAATTAAGTTTGCCCCATCATACCATAATTTACTTATTTTTCTTATGGACGGAGATACGCTATTGTATACAGATAATAAATTTGATTTTACTATCTCTTTAGCTTTCGAATATATATTGTCAGATTTTTCTAATAACTCTTTAGTTTTTAATTTACTTAACTTAGGTCCTAATTTATAGAACATAGAATTATATAAAGAATCAGATAACACTTTAATTTCAATAGACATTACTGATTCAAATTGATTAACTAAATCTTTAGATTTCTTAATGCCTCTTAAGATATTAATTATTTCTTTTTGTTGATTTATTTCTACCTTCTTTTCTTCTCTAGTTAGACTCTTTTTACCTTTAATTTTATCTATTTCTTTTTTAGATTTTAGTATAGCCTTATCAACAATAAGTTTATTTTCATTAAGTTTTTTATTTATTTCTTTTTTTGAAGCCCCTTCAATAGACTCCATTAGCATTGCTTTCTTATCTATACCAAAAGTATTATAAGTAGATAATTTAGAAGCTGTAGTATTATAGCTTTGTGGGGCAATTTCTTTTACATTTTCTTGATTTATTTCTCCTTCAAAACTTAAAAACTCTACTTTGTCTTTTTCTTTAAACTTTAAAAAAGTAGGTACTTTTTTACCTTTTATAGTTCTATCTTCTACAGATTTTGAAACTTCATTAGATTCAGTTTCATTTAATTGACCACGAGCCTTACGGTCAGTCTGTTTATCAGAAACTTTCTCTTCAACGTCTCTATCAGTGAGTGGTTTAGTTTCTTCTTCAGCTATAGCCTCTCCCTCTTTCACCCGGGTAGCCATTGTATTTAACAAATCAATCGTATCTATGTCTGATAGGTCTTGTTCTGATAATTTAATTATATCACCTAAACCAAACTTAGTTGCAACTTTATTTACGAACTGTTTAATTTTTATCTTAACAGGTGCACTTAGTTTTTTGTAATCGCTTGATAGCATACCAAACAATTCAGATAATGCTTCCTCGCTTCTTATATTGTCAGAATATTTTTCAGAAAACTTTCTTAGCTTTCTTTTTAAGAATGGATTAGTAGCCAAGGAACGATTAACAGTTTTGTACATATCGTCCGTTAGCTTCTGTAACTCTACATCAGATTTTATTGACTCTAATAATATAGAGTGGAATGTTTCGTGTCCTACGGTTCTTTTATTAGCTTTTGATAAATCTATATGTATTGTTTTTGTTGCAGGGTCGTAAGAACCTCTAGTGCCTTCTCTACCAAAATCAGTATATTCTTTACTTGTATCGTGTAAAACAACTCTAACATTAGGTGCTACTCGCTGAATAGCAACAGCAGCTTTTGTTGCTTGGTCTACTATTGATTGACCTATAGATGAAAGCTCAAATTCAGAAGATTTATTTCTAACTAAATTATCTGATAATGTTTCTGCTACTTCAGGATTTGTTTCGTTAAATATATTATCTACCCTTTTAGTTTCATTAATTACTTTTTCATCAACCTCTTCTTCAACTTCAGCATCTTCAATACCCTCTGTAGTAACTTTAGGTGCAGGTTCTTGTGTTTCTAATGGCTGCACCACCTTGCCTGCTATTATGTCTTGTATGTTCTTATCTAACTGTTCTATTCTTTGTTTTTTATCAGCTATTAATGAAGGAACAGTAACACCCTCTGTTTCTTTTTGTAAGGATATTCTTTCTGCTGTTAACTTAAATAATTGCTTTTGATTTCCTACAGTTATTCGATTGGTCTTAGTAGCGTTTCTGACTTCTGCTGCTGCTTGTGAAACAATACCAACCTGCTCCTTAGCTGCCTGAAGTTCTTCGTCTGTTTCTATCTTGCCTGTTTTTCTGTATGAATTAAGCTGTGCATCTACCTTAGCCATTTGCTTAGGGTCGGTAAACATTTTTTCAATAGCCTTGTAATCGTTTCCAACAAAAATATTCCCTCCTGCTACATTTAACGAAACACCACCAATACCACCACCGACAGTACCGGCAAGAAAGTTATCCCAAGCCTGTAACCAAAATTCCTCAGACTTAATACTTGCTTTTAAAAACTCAGGTTTGTCTTCGTCTTTCGTTGCATTGTATGCTTCAGCTAGTCCTTTGCTTAATAAAAATTGAGTTCCCTCTTGAAAACCCTCTTCTAATGATTCTTTTAATGTTTCTGTTAGAATTGGTTTATAAGATACTTTTATTGCTTTTTCTGCTGCTTCTCTTGTAAATCCTTTTGCTCCACTTTCTAAAATTTCATTTAATATTTTTTTTCTAAGCAACTTCCCCTCTACTGCACCTATAGCTCTACTTGCACCCCACATCTCTAAAGGTGCTGATATAGCACCATAAGCCATAGAAAGATTCATAGCATCTTCGTGGCTTAATCCACTATCGGTAGCCTCTCTATACATCTCACTAGCAGACATTGTATAACCTGCTGCAACAACAGCAGGAGTTCCTCCTAAAAATATTCCTGAGCCTACAATGAAACCAATCTGCCCCACAACCTCTCCTGTGAAGTTCATTTTTTTGTCCCTGTAATCCTTTGGGAAAAAATCTCTTACTTCGTTTTCTAGCTTTAATGCATCTTGCATTAAAGATTGACTTACAACCTTTGCCTGAGCAGAAGTCATAAAACCTGCCTTCCCCGCTATTGATGCTAGTGTTCCAAAAACAACAGGAAGTGCTGATGCAGTACGAGCAACAAGTTCAGATGCAGCACTAGAAACTCCCGACAATGGAGCTAACATATCTTCATTCTCAGATATAATATCTAAAGAATTTATAAGTATACCATCTTCGTTTGATTCTTTTAGTAAATTATTGTATTCCTCTATTGTTTCATTTAGAGGTATACTTAATTGGTCTGCTAATAAGTTATTGCCTTGCTCCTGAAGTTGAGCAATTTTTTCCTTAGTATTTTTTATGTCTTCTTGTAATTGACCAACTTTTTTTATTTTTATTGAGTAGTCTTCTCTTTTTTGATTCTCTATAACATCTGCAAAGTTTTCTATAAGACCTGTCTGAAGACCGGCATCACCTATTTCTTCTGTTTCGTATAGCTTAACTATCTCTTCAATATTTTGGTTAGGTATTAATGATTGATTTACACCTATTACCTCTCCATTCTCCCTAACAACACCCGGCTCTATTCTAGTTTTTACTTCTTCAGGTAATTCGTCATACGATGCTACAAACTTTCTTTCATCGCTAACTTCTTCAAAAACATCCTTGTACATATCAGGAAAAACTTCTTCAACATTTTCCCCTGCTTTATTGTACTTTCTAGCTAACTTGTCTGCAACTCTATCAGTAAAAGCCGACTCCCCTTGAAATAATCCGGGATATGCATCTTTTACTAATGGCTCTTTTGGTAAAGTAGATGGGTCAAATTCTGTAGGTTTAAAATCGTATTCACCTGCTTTTGCCTTAGCTTCTTCTTCTGCCTTTATTTTTTCAGTTTCTGTTAAATCATACTCGAATACTGAGTCCGAAGAAATATCTTCTCCCGGAACTTGCCCTGTAGTAGATTCCGTAGTAACCTCGGTTTCCAAAGTGGGCTGAGAGTCGTCTTTTTTTTTTACGTCAAAGCCAACTAAAACTTTAAAGTCATCAATAGATTTCTGATACCCTTCAATCCTAGATATCTCATACATATTGCCTATAGCCTGTTCATTAGTAGCCATAAGAGTTTTGAAATCATTATACCCTTTTTGGTATCCCTCTCCTTTTGCTAATCTATATAATTGCTGTAACGCTTGTTCGTTCATATTTTATTATTAGTACGATGACATAGAACCACCCATAGTCATTAATTTATTTTTAAATCTAGCTTGCTGTGTAGCGTTTCCTCTTAAATAACTATCTAGTGCATTAACTTGCATTACTGAGCCTACAGTAAATATTGGACCTGATGTTTCTTTAGTTTCTTTATCTGTTTTTTCAACTATTTTTATTTTATTAGTTGCAGCATCAAACTCCGACTCAATACCCATTCCTTTTAGTTTATTTTGAATATATGTACCTGACTTATCTACAGTTATATTTTCATTAAGAAAATTACCGTATGCTTTTTGAAAATCTACATTTAAAGGTCTTTCATCTATATCAGCTAAATTAATACTTTCTTCAAAAGAACTTATCGTAGGAACACCATTAAGTAGATTAAGATTTCCTGAAAGGTCTAATGACTTCAATGCTTTAGTAGCATCTTTGATTCCTGTTAAAGCTGTAGCTGTTTTTACAAAAGTATTAAAGTCTTCAGTATAGCTTAAAGGAGAGCTACTAACTATATTTCCTTTTGCATCTTTATACACAACAGTAACATTATCGTCTGTTCTTATTATATCTTGAATCTTACCTTCACTTAAACCTTTAAAGTATTGTATAGCCCCTTCTACATCTCCCTTAGATTGACCTGCATAAAGCAATGCTAATTGATTTAAAGTTTCATTATCTTTTTCTCTATCTTGGCTTAGATTCCACCAAAACTGTTTCTCTGACCAAGAAGCCTCAACTACAGGAGTAGTTGTTACACCGTATTTTTTGTCAATCATACTGTCAATCAATTTTCCAACGTGGTCTCTAGCTTCTTTTTTCTGACCGTCAGTCAATTGAGCCATACCTTCTTTACCGTTTGATAAATCAATATAAACCTGCTTCTCCCTTTCGGCAGAATCTTTAGATAATTTATTTACATCAGTAACTACCTTATACCCTTTAGACTTCATACTGTCTGCTAGAACAGAAGCTATGTCGTTATCTGAGCTAAGTATAATATCAATTTGAGATGCCCTAGTTTGTTCGTAGTCAGGTCTTTTAGTAATGTCGTTAACTTCAACTGTTTTACCACCTGCTTTTCTACTAGCTGCTGCCGACTTTGTCTTTATGTACTCTCCAAGGAACGCTACAGCATTTGATGTTGTTTTATTTATATCAACCTTATCGATAAAGTTTTGAGCTAAATTAAACATAGCCTGTGCACTTCTTGCACGACTTGGGTCTATAGTTGTTACACCATTCTTATCTGTAATTAACGGAGCAGCTACAATAGCACCCGTACTGTCAATAAAGAAATCATTCTCATTGAAGTTAGTCATATTAGATATATCTTCAAATATCTGCTGCTCAACTTCACCTGAAACGCCCTCGTCTAATCTATTTAAATGCTCTTCGTATAGCTTGTTATAATTATTGCTTAAGTTAAATATTTGGTCTGCACTACTGTTCATTCTCTGAACCTTACGCATATATTCAGCAGGAGTAATTCTACCTGCCTTAAGGTCTTTATTGGCAGCCAACAAGTAAGAACTTG
>Ga0208434_1001223_pt1 | contig 10719 bp, 10 predicted proteins | sample 13_taG_FD_184086 | JGI IMG/M metagenome (GOLD analysis project Ga0208434, IMG submission 184086) | Marine viral communities from the Subarctic Pacific Ocean - 13_ETSP_OMZ_AT15268 metaG (SPAdes) (version 2) | ecosystem: Environmental > Aquatic > Marine > Oceanic | place: Pacific Ocean | collected... | reverse complement strand
GGTCGACTATACGGACGAAGAAAAGAAGGCGCTCATGCGAGGTGTTATGGCAGCATTTGAGCAAGGCAATGACATCGAGAATATGACCGAAGAGTTCGCCAAAGCTGCATTTGAGGGAACTGGTGCATTTTCTGATACGGTGGGTATGGAGCAGCGGGAGCGAATGGAGGCTCGCGGTGGACAGTACGGTGCGATGAAGCAACTCGCAAACGATAAGAGTCTTACAGAAGGGCAGCGTAAGATGGTGCGCAAGGTCTTGCAACGCCAAGAGACTCAACTACGAACCAAGGTTACGTTAGACTCGGAAGAGAACTCTGTAGCCAACTTAAAATCTGCTAATACGACCTTAGCGGGCCTGTTTGATTTCGGCACTGACGGACTCGAGGAAGAGTTCTTCTCTAGTACGATCGATCACGTAGAAAATGACTACCTTTTCAGTTTGCGGAAAGGCGGGGAGATCAGCAAGTTACAGTCCTACATGGAGGTGCTCTCTGACGAGAAAAAAATTCGTCAGTTAAACAGCCATCCTAATTTCGGCCCGGACATAAGTGCTAAAGACGCGGTAAAGATTGCTAAGGATGTATTCAGCGTAGATATTAATGAAGAAGAGGGCGAGAAAGCTAAGGCGATGTTCAACATGCTCTTTAAGCGTATTACCGACGACTCGGTTGCTAAGTTCGCGGAGCGCATGAAACCTATGGCGCAAAAGGCCGTAGAGACGATTAAGAAGAAGAAAAGGGCGGAGGCGAACAATCGAGGGCTAAGTCTAATGAAGGACCTTGACCGATCTAAGATGGACGGTGGAGCACGCAGTAAACTTCGACAAAGCTTCGTGGCAGCCTTTGAGGGCGAAAAGGGCGGAGGAGTGGGCCTATTTAAAGCCGTACACCGTATGGAACAGGAGGATATTGACTCAGTGGAAGGCGAAATGGGCCGAGTACTCCAGCGGGTACGAGACATGGGAACTGATGAAGAGTCGATCAAAAAGATACTCGCCGATAAAAATGTTGACGCCAAACTTTACGAAGGCAAGTCGCTTGACGAGCTAAAAGAACTAGCTGTCCAGGCCGAACTTGTCGGTTCTGCTCCAGTCACGTCTAACACCCAACAGGGGCAAGTCATCGCTAACCTCAGTCCGGGCGAAAATGCGAAGATTCTGGCTGATCTGAGCAATAATGTTTCTTCGAACATGGAAGTAATGACGTCTTCGGCCATGCGTTATCAGCACGCGACTACCGAAGAGATTAAAAAACTGAAGTCGAAGACAGGAGGCTAACATGGCGTTTTTAGATGCAACAACTCGAGTCATACGGACTGTAGATAAGTCCGCATCGATCTTAATCAAAGATACAGTCACCGTAGAAGATATTGTATTTTTGTACGCGCGCACTGCCGCCGTTAATAAGAAGTCTAGCGCAACCCGAGCACCCTTTATGTCCGACAACATAAGGAAGCAGATCACGAGGGTACCTTATGTCCGATAAGTTCGCTTTAATTATCCCGACCGTCCCCGCCGCAGAAGTGTCTGCGAAGAGCGATGAACTTAGAGATGAGATGGGAGCTCGCGGGAGCAATAAGGATATTCGTCGTCCTCTCGATGCGCTCACGCTGCCTGACGATTCGTACGCCACAATTTCTTTGCTATCCGGCGGCCGCCTCAAGAACACTTCTGTTGCGTCAGGCACCTCATCAAGTAACGCAAATATCCTAATACAATCTCTAAGCTACGCAGTGACTGAAAAGCATCAACGCGCTCAAACATTTGATCGAGACCGCTTGTTCTTCTTCGGGCAAGCGCTGCCTTCTCTGAGCATCTCAGCTAAGACACTAGATACGCTCACTTTCCAATGGCTACAAGAACTACACGAAAACTATGCCACTCGCCTTGGCGGATCTATCTCGGCCGAGAGGGGCGCAAAGGTTCAAATCACGAGCGATGACAGGGTATATACGGGCTATATCTTAGACTTAAAGTTCACTAAAACTGCCCAAGACCGGTATATGGCTGACGTGAGCTTTACAATGGCCCTTACGCACCTCAAGCACTTAAAGAGATTACGTAGTAAGGTCAACGCTAAAGACCTCGGGCAGATCGCAATAGAGGAAGCGCTACAAGGCGTATCGGATATCCTAATAAAAAGCAATGGATCTGAGGCGGACAATAGCGTCCCGCTGTCTGCTCAAACAGATTCAGACCAACCGTCGGCAGCACTCCTCAGCGCAGATAGCTACGCTTTCAAAGATATTTACGTTAACGAGTATCCCAACCGCTCATATGGTACGCTGAATCAACGGAGTTTTGTGGCCGACCCTGTGTACACGGACAACGTCCCTTTTGACTTTGACGGCGAAGAGATGCAGAGCTCATTCAACGAAATTGTAGAGTTCGAGAAGACTCATGGTGTAGGCATAACCGAACTTAAGACAGCCCAGGGTGGCGTGTCCTTAGAAGACGTCGAAGCGCCTTTTGTACGTCCTACGCCCGCAGTCGCAACGCCTGATGCGCTAGAGGCTACTAATATCGACGACTCGATCCCAAGAGACGGCGGATTAGGAGATTTCCCTGAATCCTCGACTATGGCCTTCGCGGTATAAAGGCGGTCAAGTATGCTTATAGACCCACGTTGTGACTTAAGGCTGTTCATCGAAGGATTCTCCTGCTCGATCATGTCGGCTAGCATCAGTACGGCAGTTAAGTTAACGGCTACTATTGAGGTACTCCCTACAAAAGAAGTGCGCCGACTTAAGCCGATGACTAATATCGTCGTAGGGTTTCGGGATGTAAGCGGCAAGAAAGCTGCGCTTACTGACGAGAAAGGGGTAACGTACTCCGTATTATTTGTCGGTATGCTTACAGGAATTGCGCTAACTAAGTCAGGAACGACGAGAAGCGCATCTCTTAGCTGCTCGGGACATCACACTCTGCTAGAGCGGCATTATACTTACGTCTCAAATATAGCCACGCAGGCCTTTAGTCAGAAGAAGAATTTTGTAGGAGGTGCTGGGTTCTTTAGGGCAGAGCAAGGCCGAAGCGGACTGTCTGCTCAGGTTGCTGCGGTGTTTAAAGACGAGACGCCTCCGTTTACGCCGGGACTTAGCGAACTGACCGGACCGCCTAAGGGCGCAATTAAGCTGATCGAAAAGTGCATCGGCGTAACCTTACCTGCGGGATCGACTAAAGAAGGTAAAACACACGGAGCTCAGCACGAATTCTTTGCGCACGCCTCTCATCAATGCCGCTTGCTGTTTCAGATTGACGGCGTGTCTACAGATGAAGGTCTCAACAAGCTCCTAGACAAAGACAACGCTGGTGCGACAATAGGCAATGCTGCTTCTCAGATGTCGGACCACACAGACCTTGCGACTATGCTCGATATCTTACTAAAGCACATGTACTACTCGTTCTTACCGGTGGGGGCTCCGAGGACATACATAAGTTCAGATAAAGAACTTACACAGCGTAATAACGTAATGTCCGATCTTAACCAGAAATATGTACCTGAGGTAGTTCCCGTCGGCGCAGTCCCTAGCGCTATCTCCGCTAATGGGTCGCCACTCGTAGACTTTGAGGCCGGCTCCACTGCGGGATACGCAAACATACCTGACGGGGCAAATAAAGATGAGGTAGCTAAAAAGAAGTTTACGGACTTCATCAAGACTCCCGCCGGTGCGAAGAAGATCCTACCAGGTCTTTCGACAGAAATTACTGACCTAGTCCCCGAGGATCAACGTAGCGGGTTACTAGAACGGATTGCCCCCTTTATCTTTGACGGCGTAAAGATCTTTAACCTAGGGCTGGTTAATCCGAAGATGACAGCGCAGGATACCGTTACTTTAAACCAGATTGTTCCGTTTCTACTTCGAAGCATCGCATTGTCGGCAAAAGTAGATAAAAACGCTGTGGGGACGTCCTTTGCGCGCGTAGTGTCATATAACATGATACCTGACTTAACTTTCTGTACGCCCCCAACGTGCAATGTCATCTTCCCTAATCAGGTCTCTACGTTTAACTATACGAAGAACTCTTTTTATATGCCGACTCGATTACTTCTCCACGGAGCGCTTGTATCAAACGCTCAAGAGAAACAAGGAGGCGTCGCCGGGTATTACGCTCCCTCCACGTCTGCGTTTCAAAATCAAGGCGCGGTAGCTAAGCAAGAGGTAGATATCCCCTTATTAAACCATGAAAAGTTTACGGGGATTGTGCCATCATTCGCATCTATCAGTTTCTTTGAAAAGTTTAAGAGTGTAGATCTATCCGACAACACAGCAATGATGCTTCGCATCGCAAATTTTAACTTAATGCTTAAGCGTTATGAGTCTACGGCGATCAGCTGCACTGGCCCGTTTAACCCGTTCGTTGCCGTAGGCTTTCCGATTGCGTTTATTGACGTGGATGACGTCACTGCGGAAAGTCCTACTATGTACGTTGGCTTATTGGCGTCCTGCTCACACACGTATAGCGGGGCAGGATCCGCTTCTACGACTTATACAGTAAAGTGTGTGAGGGAAGTTGGAGAGGTAGACGAGATCTTTGGCGACGCCATCTTACGTTCTACCAACAGCGCATCTGCATCTGCAGTTCTGCTCTCGTATACAGATACAGATACAGGCCCAAATTCCATTAGCGCAGCATTTACTGCCGCACTACAGCCCCTAGCAAACTTACCTGCTTTCTTGGCATCGTATCTACTTGGGTCAGACTTAGAAGTAACGGTTAACGGGGATAAGAAAAAGTTTAGAGACCTGTTTATCCGGCCCGCAGTCCTCCAAGCCCTCCAAAAAAGCCTACCTCCTGAACTCGCAGGTAGTCAGCTCAGCGCAGCGGATTGGGTAGGGACAAACGCTTTTGCGCCGAAGACGGTGCTTTCGATGTTAAAGCCTCCATCTAGCGCAAAGGACGTAATGGATCACCTAGCTAAAGAGCCGGTAGTTAATAACGTTGCCTCATGCGCAAAACACGCCGCCGACATACTTGAGGCTAAATTCATTGCGCCTCCGGAGGAAGCTATTTCGCCGAGATCTGCGCTCACTGGCGCGCAGCTTATCGCAAACAAAATAGTTGGGCTCCGCGCAATAGAGCAAAACCCTAAGTTTAATGCGCCCTTTTCTGACAACTTACTCAATCAAGTACAGCATGGGCGATCATTGCTGCAGCACATCTCCGAAGAAATCATAGCTGTGCTTGCTGACGGTGTTCATAGAACCGGCTCTCCGCTTAGATTAGAGGGTCCGCAAACTCTGACGTGGTTCTCTTTATTTCCGTTGGACATTGGTCGCATTTCAGCGGACGCTAAAGCGGGAAACCCTACTTTCTACTTTGGGGGCGGCATCTCTTTCCCTAGTAGCGTTACCCGAGAGGTATCCGTGTACCCTCAAGCTAGTGCGCCTTCTGCTAACGCGCCGGCTACCGCGGCTGAAAAGGTTGCCGTCGAAGAATTATACCGCCCTCCGTGGTTCTCTAACATTTTTTCGATTGCTACGATAGGAGAGGCGGTGTATCGCCGCGCATTAGGGTGCGGGTCTGTTCAAGACGCGGTGCCTACGTCGGTGTCTAAAGACACGTCAGTTAACGCAGCCGGAGGTAGTCTGCTAACGCATACAACACGCCTAAGCCTATTCCACGCGTATCAAGGATACCGTAAAGCGCCGATCTACTCTAAAGGTGAGTTCGTTAATGCGTTTGTCCGGAGACCCATCGCAAACGTCTTAGACGTGTTAGGGCCGTCAGGCTTGCTTACGACTCCGATCGCGGATGCTTGCGTCGTCGATTTAGGAGCCATCTGTAACAAGTCTAAGGTGCGCAATCTAGCAGCGGTGGACACTACGAGTAAAAGTTTAACCTTTGATCCAAACGAGTTAGTATCCGAGAAGAGATCTAGCGCGGTCGCTTATATTTCTAGTGTGAAGGGAGACGCATTCCGATGAGTTCCGTAAACAGGTTTAAGTACTTCTTAAAGATGGCTTCTTACAACGTTCCGCAAGATGATATGTACGCTGCGGGCTCAATGCAGCGCCACGTAGATAGTCAAATAGACTCAGCGGCCTCCAAGAAAAATATAGGCACTCTTGTGGGCGGCACGTTGGGTGCGACCGCGGCGTATAAGATTTCCAAGCCATTTGCAGACAAGCGTATACCTCTCAGCCAGCAAAAGATTAGAGGGGCCGCTATGTTAGGCGCGGGGCTATTCGCAGCGAAGAAAGCGCGTGACTACCTTAGCCCGCCCTCTAAATCGTCAGGAGCAGTGTGATGGACGGCTTAACCTCGTATCTACTTGGGTCTGTAGGTGTAAAGACAGCAAATATATCTGCGCCGATCGCCCCTACCATGCCTACCATGCCCGCCATGCCAGGCAAGCCTCCCCGAGTATCTACGCAGCTCGGTAACAAGAAGCGAGGGCTGCAGGAACTTGGTATGTGGCAGACGTGGAAAGACAGCGGTTACCGAGAGCAGCATCTGCAACCTCTTATGACGTCATTAGAGCCCGCTATAAAATTTCATGTAAACAAGTGGAGAGCGGCTAACGTACCAGACCACTTAATCCATATACGCGCTAAGCAGATTGCCGTAGACTCTCTTAAGACATACGCCCCAACTCAAGGTCACGAGGGAAAGGTGGCTAGCCCCGGGTCTTGGGTACAGAAAAACTTAAATCAGCTTCAGCGTTTTATAGTAACGAATCAAAATGTAGGACGCATTCAAGAGAATAGAGCAGGTAAGAACAAGCGTACCTTCGACGAGGCTAGGCAGTACTTGCGCGAGATCTACAGTAGAGAGCCTACGATTAAAGAGATCGCAGAAGATATGACGACTAAGCTGGGTAAGTCCGTGACCGAAAAGCAAGTGCGCATGTATGTCAGGGAAGAGCGTAGAGATAATACTGTGTCCGATGAAAATTTCGTGTATACGCCTACAGCTACACGAATGCTACTTAAGCTACTTCCTGAGGAACTTACGCCCTTGGAAAATCAAGTATTTGAGCGTCTGTATGGACTTAATGGCATTCGAGTGATGAAGCCGGGCGAGATTGCTAGAGATCTTCGAATTGATAACTCGCGGGTAAGTAGGATTAGGAACAAGATACGCGAAAAAGCGAGTGAGTATCAATGAGTTGCACAGTTAGCCCTGTCACAAGCACCAGTCTTAGTGAACTCAAGCAGATGAAGGGCTCACTCAATGGCGTCTACCAGGGACTGCGATCTCGCTCGACGGTTAGCGGGAGCATGCGCAGGTCGGCTGCGCTTACGCCACCCGTAGTGTTTAGAGGGACAAGGCTCACGCTCCCGCTCATTTTACCTAAACCGGCGGATAAACTAGAGGTGTCGGGCAACACTATGCTCTACACATTGAAGCCGACGCAGGCTTTTACGTTAAATCAACACCTGCCTTTGAAGTATGTGAGCATTGCGCCTACGCTAGACAAGGTTATTATGTACTCTTCTGTGCAGACTGAGGAGAAGAAAAAAACGCGTTACGCTGTAGTGGCTAATGTACAAGTTAGCTCGTTTGCCACACCTCTTACAAGTGACGCCTCTCGCCCAGATAGTATACCGCTATGTCCTCAAGACGCGGAGTTTCATAAAAGTGCTCTGCCCGCAAGTATCTCACTGATGACGGGAGTCGCTTCTACAGATAACAAGACGATCACTTTTAACTTCTTCAAGTCTGTAGATGACGGACAGTTTAAGCCTCACACAGTTACAAAATACGGCTGGGACGCTCCTGCGGGTACGGACGCAAGCAAGCTACTTTTAGTAGGCATGCCTGACCCGCTTGAGAGTATGTCTTTTCCTGTAGACGAGGCCCAGCCTTATGGGCACTTTTTTAAGAAGTGTCGACCCCCCGGATATAGGAAAGACTGGGCGCGCGTAGCGACAAAAGCGTTTAGTTTATCGATGATGGAGGTAGAGGCGCCCATAGCAGTAGACACGTGCGCAGCCGCTAAGGGGGTAACGCACATTCCTCCACTCAAAAATGCGGTCGTAAACGGGTCCCTAATTACACTCCGCCACGAAAGCGGAGGACTGTTGTACATGCCGATTAACTTGTTTGATATTCGTCCGCAGCAAGGTTTAAAAACAGCTCGCACTAATATAGTGGACCCTGGCCCCTTTCCGAGAAAAACTCCTAGAGGTAAAAAAATTACGACGGGCTATCGAGCGAAGGGCAGTACCTATTACAGCGCGGCGGGCAACTACCAATACGTGCAGGGAACATGGGAGACTTACGCAAAACGCTATGCTCGGATGTTCGGGGTTACTACAGGATTGACGTGGCTTTACGAAGCGCCTCCGCAAGCACAAGTTTGGTATCAAATTGCGTACATGACTGAGAACTTCCACAAGCGAACGAGCCGGGTTCGGGATATTTTTCCCCCGTTTTACTACGCAATTATGGTTCACGCTAATAACATTGGTAACTCGATGTCTTACAAGTTTTTCGGCTACGCGCAGACCGCTATTGAACAAGATCGAGCCGCGAATCAGGGGTACGACATTACGGCGGCACACATTACATGTAAGCGTATTTACGAACAAAAAGCGTGGCTTATTATGAAGCATAATGCTTATATGAATCGCGTGCTAGAAGCGTTAAAACGAGAACTACCCTTAATAGATCCCGTGCTGTACCCGAATAATCCCGCCTTATACCCAAGGTCGCTATGAAAACTGAGACTACCGATTTGATGTACGCCGCTTTTTTAATCGTGCTAGGCAGCACGGTAGACGAGATAGAGCGTCTTGGTAGGTACAGCAAGATACACTTACACGTTCCGGGACGTGTGGTAGAGTTACTTAAGAGCAAAGCTGGTCGCTTAGAGAGGCTTGCGGAGCGTACAGATGCCCTAGAGGAGATCAGCGTTATATATGACCTCTCTTTGATTAAGGACATCTCTGACCAATACTTTTTACTTAAGAAAAAGATAGCGAGGCTGAAATGACTGCTGAAGATCTCAACGCACTAATTACCGAAGAGGGAATAGATCGGGTAGTTGCAGATATCATTAAGCGCGGTTACTACGTCAAACAGCTCGCTACTGAGTCTCCACTCCCCGACGAACTTGTGGTGCGCGGGACAGTTAGATTGATGGACGCATTAGGATTACCGCTCGCTGGGCACGCGGTCACGATAGAAACGCTCCGCACCGCTGCGCCTGTAGTAGATGGCGAGGGTAATACCTTTTATATAGGCGAGTCTCAGTCGCGCCGACACTATGTACTTAACGCGGACGGAGTTCTCGCAATTAAGCTGGTTAAGGGTAGCCACGTTATTATTCACGTAGAAGGCGGGTTCTCTAGGGAAATAACTGTTCCCGGTCAAGACTTTGATATCCTCGCTCAAAAAGCAGACGACGGCTTCTTAAATCCTGCCGGGCCTGTGACGCTGCCCATAAGGAGAGTGTGATGTTTACATTAACGGTTTTCTTGCAGAAGAGTGACGGCACTCCGACCGACGGCGTACTGTCCGTCTATGATACGGGAAATGTACTCGTCGCTCGAGAGTCTTCAATCGATGGGGCCGTTCGCGTAGATCTACTCTTTGAGGGGAATGCGTTAGTAAAGATCGCTAGTGACGGGCAGGTATTCCAGACGTGTGGCGTGACGATTGATGCGGCGGGCGAAGGAGAGCTTACGCTCTCTGCGCTGCCCGTACCCGTAAGGACTCCATTAGGAGGAGACTGGTGCAGCGTTCGTGGCAAGTTTAGGACAGTTAACGGAGTTCCCGCAAAAGTTACCCTTCACGTGATACTTGCTAGTGGCGATTATCAGGCTCAAGATGCGATTATCTATAATCAACCTCAAGTGATTACTTCAGACGATGAGGGCAATATTAACGTGCAGCTCCTCCGCGGCAGGCAATACGGCTTTGTTTACGCAGAGGCACCCTACGATGAACTCGGGGATTACGCAGTTTACGTGCCTAACCGAGAGCATGCGGACCTGTACGATATCTTATACCCTTACGCTGTAGCAGGCTTTATTGATCAGCCCTTTACGGGTAGCGGAGACTACTTATTGACGCTCCTTCTGAGTGACGGTCGCGAAGTAACGGCGTACAGCGATATGCAAAATTACATTTACTCCGTGGAGGCAGACAATGCTGAAGTCACCTTTATTGCGTCCGACCAAAACAATGGCGTGCTCAGCGTCCTCGGACAACCGGGAGCCGTCGTCCGAGTTACGGGCAGTAGACGAGGAGACCTTAGCTCCGGGCCCGCAGGTACATTGCGAGTCCCTAGCTCTGTGTTCCTCACACTCGTATCGTAAGCGCAGAGATACGGCATATCACAGCCTAATGGTGGCGGTACTTAAGTCCGCATTGCAAGACGTGTCTTTGCGTGACAAAGGGTCACCCGTCTATCGAGATGCGTATAAGTGGTTTAACGAGATATTCCCTTATACCGGCCCGTACACCCAGCATGTATTCTCTATAGAGTCTATCTGCCTTTATTTAGAGGTAGATAAAGGTACGATACAGCGCAGCATAAAGGAAAAGTATGCTTCTCGATAAATCTACATTTAGCGATGTCCGCTTAGACACTTACGCACTTTTTGTTGATGATTTAGGCTTGTACTACCACTACGGAAAAGCGCTCCTTAGTGAGTTTGGTGAGGCGGTCGAGTCTTTAGACACCGCGGATGTTTCTTCCGCAGAAGCGACGCTCAACGAACTACTTTCTCTCATACGAGAGGTACACACTGGGCGTACTCGCGTAC
>Ga0208434_1001221_pt1 | contig 10722 bp, 16 predicted proteins | sample 13_taG_FD_184086 | JGI IMG/M metagenome (GOLD analysis project Ga0208434, IMG submission 184086) | Marine viral communities from the Subarctic Pacific Ocean - 13_ETSP_OMZ_AT15268 metaG (SPAdes) (version 2) | ecosystem: Environmental > Aquatic > Marine > Oceanic | place: Pacific Ocean | collected... | reverse complement strand
CACATTGCTAGAGTCGCAGAGATCCGTCGTGAAATCGCTGCACTGCAACAGCAGATCGCAGAGCGTAACGTATTGCTGCAAGCCTACACTCAGAGCATCGTTGAAGGTGTACAGCCTGTTGAAGAGCCTGAGACTGCACAAGGTCTGCCCGAAGGCTTTAAGGAGCACTAATGAGTTTGCTTGAAATCGTAACCACGTTGACTACCTTGTCAGTCATTGCATCTGCTGTGTGCGCCGCCACGCCCACCCCGAAAGATGATGCGTTTCTATCCAAGTGGGTTTATCCGATAATTGAGGCTTTGGCACTTAATGTGGGCAAGGCAAAGGAGTAACCATGAGTGTTATGACAGAAGCGCAGAAGCGAAAGATGATTAAAGAGCTAAAGGGCGCAAGCCGATTGCACGCTGCTCAAGCAAAACGACTTGAGAAGACGCTAGAAAAGGCACCCAAGAAGAAAAAATAATGTGCTATCTAGCGATGGCAGAGGAATGGGGCTTGGATAAAGGTGACAAAGCATTGAACCAGATTTCTACTCACGAGCAAGTATGTGAGCAGCGTTACCTGCGTATTGAGGAACGCCTTGCAAGTGGGTCTAGGCGGTTTGATGAGCTTGAAGCGAAGATGGACACTGTATCCAATAGGCTGTGGTGGATCATTGGTTTAATTGTAGTGAGCATCTTGGTGCCACAGTTCTTAGGAGGTTGATATGTCAGATGAAGGAACAATTAAAGTCCCAACGTGGGCCTTACCTATTGGCGCTGCTGCGCTGTCAGGCGCGATGGTGTGGGGTGCTAGTCAAGCACAGGCACAGGCTACACAAGAAGAAGTAGACCGTATCGAAGCTGCCGTTGTTAGCGTTGTTGAAGAGGCGCAGGCCACGGGAAAATTAGCGGCAGTCAATGCGACCAAGATCGAGGCTATCGTCGATTCATTGGCGGAGCAGAGCGAGACAGCGAAGGCATCAGATCAGAAACTTCAGCAGCTAATAGAGATAATGCTGAAGAATCAGAACTAAAGTACGACCCCGCCAGCCCGAATCTGTTTTGCGATTTGCGGGAGTGGCGAATGTTAGAGCTAGTCGATCCCCCTGCATACCGTCATTGTCTTGCGCTGGCATGGTTACGATACAACCACCGCCAGTGCGGGTACGGCGCTCAGATCTACATACAGAACACGATGCCGCGTGTTTTAGGCACAGCCCATCAGCTTGATGTAGAACTGCTTACTTGGGACTTGGTTAAACCTAAGTCCGTTAAGGTGCAGGCTGTTCAGCAGAAGCGGAGGCTGTGATGGATGTCCCGCCAGTATTTCCGAACAGCGTCAACGCACCATCAGAGGTGGTAGTCAAAGACAAGATACACAGGCTGCTGCGTTTAGATCAGATCAGTCGCACTCGCACCGACAAAGTAGAGGCTACAACGCATTACAGCGAAACCTACTACTACTACAAAAATGGCGAGGTTCTTTCCACCATTGTAAAGGTTGAAGACCAGCTTCAACTGGACATACGCGCATGACGATGATGATTTTTGTTTTGATTGTTCTTGAGCGTGGGCAACCCACGGGTGAGGAGTTGTACTTCCGGGAATTAACGTCGTGCTTGGAGTACTCTAAGGCGCTTAACGCGCAGTCTGTTGGTGCTATTAACGAGTTACTGAGTAACAACAGCTACTTCAAAACTTACTGCCGTGTGCGAGAGATACCTACCTCAGAAGCAGGCACTAAGATACTTTTCCGTGATCCAGCTAGAAAGGATGACGATTAATGAGTCCGAAGAAATTAGAGCCGAAATCGCGGTATGCTCAGTACGACCTAGATGGAGATGGGGTCGTGAGCGATGAAGAATTGGCGCGAAATCAAGAACTCGTTGAGATTGAACTGCGTGAAGAGAAAGCAGACAGTCAACGAAGAATGGCTTGGGTTAGTCTCAGCAGTATGGTGGTTTTCGCTTTACTACCACTTCTGCCCTTCATTCCTGAGTCTCGCTTGTCCACTCTGGCTTCTTTGAGCGATATGCTGTTTCTCAGTCAGGCATCTATTGTAGGGCTATACTTTGGTGCTACAGCGTACATGGCAAAAGGGCGGTGAGCGATGAAAGGCGAGTTACATTGCGCTGCGCTGGTTGCAAAAAGCCGGGAGCAGTAATGGATTTTGTACACCTGAAAGTAAAACTACTTTGTGGCAAGTGTTTTGCCCGATATAGCGGGTGGGCGTAATGGGCATACTCGGATCACTCATAGGCCCAGCAACTCAGCTACTAGATAAAGTAATTGAGGACAAAGACCAAAAGAATGCGTTGGCACATGAGATTGCCACTATGGCGGAGCGTCACGCTCAAGAACTTGCCAAAGGACAGCTAGAGGTCAATAAGGTCGAGGCGGCATCTAAGTCTTTGTTCGTGGCTGGCTGGCGGCCTTGTATCGGTTGGGTGTGCGCGCTCGGGCTTTTTTACAACACGATCCTTTCAAACATACTGGGCATCTGGGTAGAGGTGCCAGAAATAGACACCACACTACTTGTACCCGTTATGATGGGAATGTTGGGCTTAGGCGCGATGAGATCATACGAAAAGGTACAGGGCGTAAGCCGGGAGAAGTAATGGGCATTCAGTTAATAGGAATGTTGAAGCGCCATGAAGGTGTGCGTAGTCATGCATATAAGTGTTCAGAAAACATGATCACTGTAGGCGTGGGGCGTAACATTGACGAAAACGGCGGCCTTGGGCTTTCTGATGATGAAATTGAGTATTTACTAGCCAATGACATAAGGCGTGTGCGTGATGAGCTTGATGACACTTACTTTTGGTTTGCTGCTCTTAACGAGGCGCGAAAAGACGCAATGATTGATATTTGCTTTAATCTTGGTCTTACGCGACTGCGTGGGTTTGTGAAAGCTTTAGAGGCGATGTCCCGTGAGCAGTTTGACATAGCGGCTGATGAGTTCATGGATTCTAAGTGGAGTGAGCAGGTTGGTAGCAGGGCGGTAGAAGTTACTGAAATGATTAGAACTGGAGAGTATTAGTAATGGCATTGTTTGATACCAATTCTCAAGCGCCTCAACTTGGGTTTGCACCCTCTCCTACGCTTAGCGGATCGTTTACTCAAGCTCCTGTCCCTGTAGGGTACGGGCAGATGCAGGGTCAACCGACGCTTTCTAGAAACCCTAACTATGGGGTTCCTTCTGGTATAGCAGCCTTGCTGGGTGGCGCTAATCCTATGGGCGCTCCTCAACCAAGCGCAACATTGACCCCTCAGCAGGCGGTGGCGACGTTAACGCCGGGAAGAGCCGACCCAACATCTATGTCCCAGTTTGGGACATCGTTTGGCCTTGGAGGCCCCAGCCAAGCACCCCCGCCGATGCCGGGAACAAATCCTTTTACTGGTCAGGCGTTTCAAACATTTGATCCAACAGAAGCCGCAAACATATTTACGCAAGGAAGGATTGCTGAAGAGCAAACTGCTGCTCAGGCTTTTGCACAATCTGAAGCAGACAGGGTGGCGGCTGAACAAGCTGCCGCCGCACAAGCTGAGGCAGATAGAATAGCGGCAGAGCAAGTTGAAGCTGATCGTATTGCGGCAGAGCAAGCCGCTGCTGAAGCTGAAGCCGCAAGAACCCCTTATGATGACCCAGCATTAGAGCAGTTAAGGTCTGATGTTATGGCGCAAGGGCCAGAATCTTATGGCACAAAACTTTACGAAGACCTTTTGAATGCGTTTGATACTTCAAACAGAACAGATCAAATTGTTGCTCAAAACAATGCAGCTTTAGAGCAGGCGCGAGCCGAGGCGGAAGCTTCTTCTTTGGCTCTTGCTGAAGCTCAAGCAGAGGCTGCTGCTGCAAAAGAGCAACTGAGCGGTTTCTTTAACCCTTCTCAAGGAACAACTCCTGAGCCAGAACCAGCAATACCTGCTATGTCGCCTGTTCCCGATGTTATGCCTCCTGCTGTAGCTCCCATACCCGCTATTGACTCACCGATAATGCAGATGGGCGCATTTAGCCCAGAAGCGAATATGGCAGGAATGTTTGACAGAGTTCTGCTACCGACAGAAATACCAGAGCCTGCTCCCTTACCAGAGCCGCCGTTAATTGAGAGGCCATCAGTCGTGCCATCTAGGCAGGACGTTATGAGGCCGCCCCTACCACCTCCACCACCACCCCCTCCGGCTCCAGTTGCTCTCCCTCTTGAACCTGAAGCTGGCCTTGGAGACAGGTTGCGTGGCATGGGCGGTATATTCGCTAACGCAGTTGCCCCCGGTGATGTAGGGTATGAGGACTTAGCAGCAGCGGCGACCCGAACAGGGGGAGGCCTTGCTAGTGGCGTACAAAGACCAGTTCCAACACCACGGCCAGTGCCGCTCGCGCCCCCGTTAAATCCAAACGTATCGCCAAGGATGTCTGACATTGGCAAGCTTTTGGGTGGGGCTAGAGGTAGTGGCTCTTTGATGACCCAGCCTCAACCAACGCCAGCCGTACCCGTCGGTATAGACGCATTGCTTGGTGGCGGAAGAGGGGAGCCAGCAAATATCCCAATGCCAGCACCAATGCCAGCACTGCCGTCAGCGCCACCAGTAATGTCTGAGGTTGATTATGATGCGTTAGTCGCTTTAGCTAACCAACCGCCTCCACCGCCACCAATGGTTACTCCTGCGGAAGCAAGGGCGGCAGCAACGCCAATGCCTACACCTTCGTTTAATTTTTCTGAAAACTACGGCATGACATTGCCTCCCAAGCCAAAGACCCAAAAGGTCACTAAGCCTAAGAAAGGCAGGAAGGTAGTTCCTCAGCCTGATCAGAGGTCTAGCAGGAAAAAACGCAGACGTAAGCAGAGAGGGCCGCGTTAAACATGGCTCTTAGTAAGATCAAATTTGCTCCCGGCGTAAACAAAGAAGGCACAGAGTATTCTGCTGACGCAGGATGGTTTGATGCTGACAAGATACGCTTTCGCCAAGGCAGAGTTGAAAAGATAGGGGGCTGGGAGAAGTACACAGATCAAAGCTTTCTTGGTGTCTGTAGATCCCTGCACAACTGGTCATCTTTAGAGTCCATAAATTATTTAGGCGTAGGCACTAATCTAAAGTTCTATGTGGCTGAAGGCGCTGGGTACAACGACGTAACCCCAATAAGGCTTACCTCTGGGGCGGGTGATGCCACATTTGCAGCTACAAACGGCTCTTCAACAATCACGGTTACAGAGAACGCTCATGGCGCGGTTGTTAATGACTTTGTTACTTTTAGTAGCGCAGCTTCTCTTGGTGGGCTAGTCACAGCTGCTGTTTTAAATCAGGAGTATCAGATTACTTCTGTGCCAACGACCAACACCTTTACGATTACGGCTAAGGACACAAACGGAACCGAGGTAATCGCAAACTCTAGCGATACAGGTAACGGCGGCAGTTCTACTGTTGCGGCTTATCAGATAAACACGGGCTTGAACACTTTCGTTCAGGGCACTGGTTTCGGAGCAGGCACTTGGAGTTCTGGCGCTTGGGGCAGTTCTAGCAGTATATCTGCGGCTGGGCAGTTGCGATTGTTCAGCCAAGACAACTTTGGTGAGGACTTGGTGTTCAATGCTAGAGGAGGCGGTGTTTATTACTGGGACGAAAGCTCTGGCACAGGCACTAGGGCTATAGAGATTGGATCTCTTGCGGGGGCTTCAAACACACCAACTGTTGCTTTGCAGGTTCTTGTATCTGACATAGATCAGCATGTTATCGCTTTTGGCTCTAATCCAATTGGCTCATCAACTATTGACCCGTTATTAGTTAGGTTCTCTGATCAAGAGAACGCAGCAGATTGGACGCCAACAGCAACAAATACCGCTGGTGGTGTCAGGATAAACTCTGGATCAGAGATCATTGGTGCCGTACAGACAAGGCAAGAGATACTTGTTTTTACAGATGTAAGTTTGCACTCAATGCGGTTTACTGGCGCTCCGTTTACCTTCCAGTTTTCAACGCTAAGCACAGACATCTCTATGATCTCGCCAAACGCGGCGGTTAACGCCAGAGGCTCCGTGTATTTCATGGATTCTGGTGGATTCTATGTCTACAACGGATCAGTGCAACCACTGCCTTGTAGCGTTAAAGAGCATGTGTTTACCAACTTGAACAAAGGTCAGGCGTTCAAGGTCTTTGCAGCAGAAAACAATGACTTTTCAGAAGTTATTTGGTTCTACCCTGTGGGCGAAAGCGATACAGAGATTACCAACTATGTGTCGTACAACTACGCTGAAAACCTTTGGGCTGTAGGCACTTTAGATCGTGGCGCGTGGATTGGTTACTCCAAGAACTCCAACCCTATTGCATCCAGCGTAAACACTGGGGTCACCGACGCAAACTACCTATACAACCATGAAACTGGCTTTGATGATGACGGTCAGGCAATGACAGCGTTTGTTGAGTCAGGTGATCTGGAGATAAGCGAAGGTGAGCGGTTTATGATGATTAGCCGGATAATTCCTGACTTTAGCTTCCGTGGAGCTACATCAGATGCGTCTGTTGATTTCACAATCAAAGGCAGCAACTTCCCGCTAGAAACACCCACAACCCAAGCGACAGCTACGGTTACATCTTCAACTCAGCAGTCACACATACGCACAAGAGCAAGACATGCAATCGTTCGCATTGAGAGCAGTGGGTCTGGCTTTGGCTGGAGACTTGGTGATCTTAGGTTTGATATGCGACAAGACGGTAGGCGCTAATGGCAACAAGACAAAACCCACTACCTGTTCCAACGCCAGAGTATGATGTTAACAACGAGGCGATTACTCGCAGAACCATAGAACAAGCAATGAATCAGATAGAAAACGATGTAAGCCTAGCAAAGACCCAAGGCGACAAGTCTGGATCTTTAGCTATGCGTAGGTTTCAGTTCCTGCTTATGGGTGCATCGTGACAGACGTTATCAAGGTACTTGGTCAGGTTGATGTCAGCGCGACCACAACAACGACTTTGTACACAGCGCCCGACCTAACACAAACAACTGTTAGCTCATTGGTTATATGCAACCGTGGCGGTTCTGGCATCACGTTCAGAGTCAGTGTTCACGTTGGCGGTGCAACAGCCGATGACAAGCAGTTTATTTTTTACGACGAGGATCTTGCAGCAACCACCACAAGGACGGTTGTAATAGGCATTTGCCTCTCTCAAACAGATGTGGTCAAGGTTTATTCCAGCGCCGCCAATGTAAGTTTTAACCTATTCGGGGTGGAGACAAGTTAATGAACTATGTAAGAGGACAGCTACAGCAAGCGCCATTACAGCCACAAGCAGAACAGATGGCCCAGTATGGTCGTTACGGCGACAGTATGTTGGTTCACATGAATCCAGCAGAGGTGCAGGGCATAGCATCACTTACCCCCGGCGGTTTAACCACAAACCCTGTCACAGGTCAGCCAGAGGCGTTTGCCTTTCTTATCCCTATGCTGGCAAGCATGGCGGCTCCCGGCGCGTTTACAGCCGCTGCTGGCGCTTTAGGCACAGGTGCGCTAGGAAGCACTTTGGCTGCAATAGGCGCTAACAGCGCCCTAGCAGGCGCTATAGGCTCAGGCCTTGCCACAACAGCCATGACTGGCGATCTCAAGAAGGGTATTGCTTCTGGCCTTATGGGCTACGGGGTAGGATCTGCTTTGGGTGCGGGTGCGGACGTTGCTACAGGCGCTGATGCTACCGCTGCCGCTTTGGATACGGCCACTACTGAGGGCGCTAAGCTGGCCTCTGATGCCGCAACTGCTGGCGCTGATTTGGCAAGGGTTGGAGCCGAGGCTGGTTTAGACTATGCAAATCCTGCGCTTGATCTTGCTCAGCAAGCATCAACAAAAGCAACGACGGAAGCGGCAGCCAATCAAAGTTTGCAACAAAATTTAGCCGATCAACTGTTTACTCAGAGGACTGGGCTAGAGCGTGTAGGTGATGAGTTTGTAAAGACCACAGGGGACAGTGCTGTTGGTTTTACTGACAGGCTAACAAACCCTTTTTCTAGCGGAGACGCTTTGAAGGCTACGGCCAAAGGCCTTGCGAAGCCGGGAACAATACTTCCGATAGCTGCGGGTAGCGGTATGCGAGGCGACATAGAAATGCAGGAAGGCTACGAGCGCATGGCTCGTGAAGCTGAGCGTGAGCGCCAAGCAGAATCGGATAGAGCATACGAACTTCTAGGCACCTCTCTTTCGCAGGTTGGTCAGGATTACAACATGGATGTATCTGGTGCTAACAGGAGGTATTCAGCTTATGACGGCTACAACATGGGTGGCATCGTATCTGTAAACCCACAAGAGTATCAGCGCCAGTTAGGTGAGGTTCAAAGACTTGGTCAAGCACCTGTTCGCATGGATATGGGTGGCCCTACAGAGGGCTTTAACCAAGATTATGTGCCGCCAAGTATTAGGTTTGGCCTTGGATCTGCGGCGTCCCGTCAAGCTGGCCTTAGAGGCCCAGTGGCTAAAACAGCAGAAGAGCTTGCAGAGGTTGGGTATCGGCCCGGATTCGGCCCTGAAATAAGTTATTTTAGGGAAAGAACTCCAGAAGCTGACACTACAGACACAACGACCACAGACACAACGACCACAGACACCACCACTGATCCGGGCGTAGATCCTGCAATAAATATCCCTTATATGGGCGGTATGCGTGATGGCATAGGCTCTATGATGTCTGAAGCTGAATACGATGCTTTAGTTGCCTTAGCTACAACACCAAGGCGGGGCATGAGCGGGGCAAGCAAAAAGTATCAGGCTGCCGTTGAGGAGTATAAGGATCTTGGCCTGACTGGTGATAAACAAAAAGACATGGGAGCTTTCCAAGCCCCTGTAAATATGGACGAATTAGCCTTTGATTACACCAAAGCATACGCTATGCAGGAGGGCGGCTCGGTTCCTAGCGCAGACCCATTAATAGAGCAGACAATGATGGCGGTTCTTGGGCAGTTGTCTGAAGATGAGGCGGAAATTGTCATAAAAAGATTTGTTGATGAGTACGGGTCTGAGGCGTTTCAGATGCTAAGAGAACAGGTGCTGCAAGGCGTACAACCAAACTCACAAACCGAGGGCGTAATCAGAGGTGAAGGTCGAGGCATGGATGACATGATCCCCGGAACTATTGGCGCTCAGCAGCCAGTAGCTGTCTCTCCCGGCGAGTACATCATCCCTGCTGATGTGGTATCTGCGGCTGGCGACGGCGACACAGATGCAGGCGCTAGACGTTTTGATCAGATGTTAGACGAAGTACGAATGCAAAAAACAGGCACAACGAAGCAGCCAGACCCGCTGGTTTCTAGTGCTGGAGGACTAATACCCGCATGAATCAACTATTAAGCTTTGACGAGTCAAGGGTTAGGGATATCTCTCGTGAACCAAAAGTTCGCAGCAAGTCAGCGCCGAGAGAGGTAACTCATGCCATAACTATGGTTCCACCAAACTATGTGGAAACTCTGTGGCCTGAGATAAGAGATCAGTTGCTCAAAGCTATTGCTAGGTCTAAGGGCCGATGGACGGAACGAGCGTTGTTTCACTCCGTTGTTTCGGGTAATCAGCACCTCTGGTTAGCGTTTGATTCAGAACACAAGATAAACGGAGTAGGCACTACAGAGCTTATGTCTTACCCCGGCAAAAAAATGCTCACAATACAGTTCTTGGGCGGCGACAAATTCAATGAATGGGTTTGGGACATGCTGGAAAGATTTACTGACTGGGCTAAAGATAATAACTGTGATGGCATAGAAGCTACTGCTAGGATGGGATTCTGGAAATGGCTTCAGCAAGACGGCTTTGAAAGGTCATATGTCGTTTACGAAAGGAGTTTGAAGGATGAGTAAAGGCGGTGGTGGCGGCGGCGTCCAACAAAGCGAAAGCGTAGTAACTCAAACTAATCTACCAGAATATGCCAAGCCTTTTTACGAGGAGATGCTTGGTCGTACAGTCTATGAAAGCACCCGCCCATACGAGACGTATCAGGGCGCTAGAATAGCTGATTTCAACCCGTTTGAATCAACAGCAATGACTGGCATGGCTGAGATGGCTGCTGCTGGCGCTCCACAGCAGATAAGGTCTGCAAGCGACATAGCTACCCAGATAGGCTTCCAGCCTACAAATATGGGCACAAACATAGCCGCTGGATTCAACCCTCAACAGCAGTTTTCAGGGTATCAAGCCGGGACTATTGGATCAGGATACACCGCCCCTACCGACACATCGCTTACGCAAGGGTTTCAGGCTGGCACACTGGCTCCAACCTATGCGCCCGGAACCATAGCGTCTGGTTATGTACCACAAGCAAGAACATCGGCATTTGCCCCTCAAACATCTACAAGCGGTTACACAGCGGAAGACGTAACGTCCGGCTATGAAGCAGGAACAGTTGGTCAAGGCTATCAAGCTAGAGACTTGGGTGTTGGCTACGAAGCTGGCGCTTTTGATCCGGGCTATGTTGCGCGTGAGTTAGGTCAAGACTACGCAGCAAGAGATTTGCAGTCTCAATACACAGGGCAGGGCGATTTTGGCCCCGGTTTTCAAGCTGGAACAGTAGCTGACGCAGCTACTCTAGAAAGCTATATGAGTCCTTATCAGCAGCTTGTCACTGACATAGAGGCTAGAGAAGCGCAAAGAGCTTCAGATATACAGGCTGCAAACATATCGCAACAAGCAGCGCAGGCTGGTGGTCTGGGCGGCTATCGTGAAGCAATCATGCAGTCTGAGCGTGAAAGAAACCTTGGTCAGCAGCTTGCAGA
>Ga0208434_1001219_pt1 | contig 10723 bp, 16 predicted proteins | sample 13_taG_FD_184086 | JGI IMG/M metagenome (GOLD analysis project Ga0208434, IMG submission 184086) | Marine viral communities from the Subarctic Pacific Ocean - 13_ETSP_OMZ_AT15268 metaG (SPAdes) (version 2) | ecosystem: Environmental > Aquatic > Marine > Oceanic | place: Pacific Ocean | collected... | reverse complement strand
TTGTAAATTCATTGCGATATAATTTTATTGGGTTTTTCCCCTATAGGGAATCCCGCCTTTGAGGCCCCTATCGCTTTCAAATTATTTCGGGTATAATTTCATTTGGGTTTTTATGAGAAAGAAGCGATGACCGAGTTCCGACGTAAATTATTGGGTAGTGAGAGCAGCGGTGATTATGGTGTTGTTCAGGGTGATTATTCTGGTGGTTATCAATTTGGTCCTGCTCGTTTTAGTGAGTTTGAGGATTTTTTGGGTCGGGATGTTTCGAGGGATGAATTTTTGCGCAGTCCTGCCTTGCAGGAGCAGGCGATGGATTGGCATGAGCGGGACATATTGGATTATGTTGAGGAGTTTGGATTAGATGACTATGTTGGCAAGACTGTTGGTGGTGTTGAGGTTACGCCTAGTTCGTTGTTGGCTATGGCTCACTTGGGTGGTCGCAAGGGGATGCGTGATTTTTTGGAGAGTGGTGGTCGGGATAACCCGGAGGATAAGTTTGGCACGAGTATATCTGACTATGGTTCTCGGTTCTCGGGCCTTGAGTATTTACCGTATGGTGATGAGGAGACGGTAGATTTGGTTGATGCGGGGATTATGGCTAGTTTGGATCGTGGTAAGCGAGGTGTGATGTCACAGGCTATGGGTTTGCTGGCACCTTCTCGTGAGGCTCCTCCTGAATTATTGGACATTCAGCTTCGCCGTGGTACAAGTGTGGATCCGTTGCGTAATTTTCAGGGTGTTGGCAGCTTAGGAGGTGACTTATGAAGAAGTTTCAGGGTGGTGGTGGAGTTCCTCGTCAGACGACGATTGGTGGTCAGCGTCATGATTTGGCGTATATAAATCCGTTTGAGGCGGATTTATTGCGGGCTTATGGTGGGAGTGGTGAGCCGGGTCCGGGCGGGATACCTGCGTATCGTGTTTATGATGGAAGTTACAATCCTAGTACGATTTCTCGGGATCGAACTCAAAGCACTGCTTCTATTTCTCAGCAACAACGTCAAGAAATGGACCGAGAGATTAACCGCCCTGCTTCTTCTCCTCGGCCCGACAGGACTGATTCGAATCGCCCTTCTCCTGCGGAGCAGGTAGCGCGGGCCAACGCGCAGGCTAATGCGGAACGAGCTCGACAGCAGGCTCAAGCGGCTCAAGCTCGACAGCGGGCGCAACAAGCGGACAGACAGCGCGAGCAACAGATGCGAGCTCGTGAGGCTGCGGCTGCGGAAGCTCGTAGGAAGCAGGCGGAACAAAGTAGGAGAGAGGCTGCTGCGTTGGCGGCTCGAAACGCGGCTCGTGCTGAAGAGGAGCGCAAGGAGGCGGCTCGCATTGCTCGTGTTCAACGTGAGGCTGCGGAGAGGCAGCGCGAGCAGCAGGAGGCTCAACGTCGTGAGATTGAGCGTCTGAAAAAAGAGGCGGAAGAAAGAGCTCGCATTCAAGCGGAGGCGCAACGCGCTCGTGAGGAGGCGGCTCGCATTGCTCAGGCTCAGGAAGATGCGAGGATAACGAAGGCTCGTGAGGAGGCTCGAAAGGCCAAGGTCATTGCTTCGGCCCCAGACAGCGGAGGTGTTACGAGTGTTTATCAGGGTCCTCGGCCCCCGGTCCGTCCGAGTGTGGGCGAGGCTGCTGCGGAAGGTCCTACGGAGGCTACTGGTATTTTTAGTGGTTTACCGAACATGGTGGACATGTTGAAGGGCGCTGCGGGCGATGTAACGATGGGTTATTATGCTGGGTTTGGGGATCCTGCTACTCAGCGGGCTAATTTGATTGCTGCGGGTTATTCGGAGGCAGAGGCTCAGGCGTATCTTGATCGGACTGCGGCGACGATAGCTCGCAACGAGGCTGCGGCTCAGGGTGGAACGAGATCTGGTGATGATAGTTCTCCTGCGCCGATTGATCCATGTCCGGAGGGTTATCGGATGGACACGGCGACGAATGCGTGTGTTCCTAGTGATGACGTTACGGATGCGGCTCCGGAGCCGGGCCCAGACCCTGTGACTCCGTTTCCGGGTATTACGCCACCGATTTCGACGGTTCCTACGGTTGTTGGGAGTCCGAATTATACTCAGATAGAGTCTCCGTTTACGTTGCCTCCATTAACTCCGGGCGGAACTCCGGGGATTTTGCCGATGCCTGATTTTGGTGTAGCTGCGGCGGATCGGGGTTTTATGCCCACAACGTATGGCGGGATGCCTACGGATGTAGATCCGTTTAGGTAATGAATTTACAGGCATTACCTGAAGAAGCGTTAAAGGAGATTTTAGCCTTAACTGAGGCTAAGAAGACCTTAGATTTGAGGGAAAAGGCGCATGATCAGTTCATGCCTTTTGCTCATCATGTGTATGAGAACTTCATTGAGGGTCGTCATCACCGGGTTATTGCGGAAAAGTTGGAGCGGGTAGCGAGGGGCGAGTTAAAGCGGTTAATTATTAATATGCCGCCTCGTCATTCGAAGTCTGAGTTTGCCAGTTATTTGATGCCTGCGTGGTTTTTGGGGCGGAATCCGAAGTTAAAGATCATTCAGGCTACGCACAACACTGAGTTGGCGGTACGATTTGGTCGTAAGGTTCGTGATTTGATTGACGATCCTGCGTATAAGTCTGTTTTTCCGGACACGAATTTGAAGGAAGACAACAAGGGTGCGGGTCGTTGGCAGACGGACCGTGGCGGCGAGTACTTTGCGGCGGGTGTTGGTGCTGCGGTAACGGGTCGTGGTGCGGATTTGTTTGTGATTGACGATCCGCATTCGGAGCAGGACGCTATGAGCGACAGTGCGTTCGACAATGCGTATGAGTGGTACACTTCTGGTCCTCGTCAGCGTCTTCAACCGGGTGGCGCGATCATAATTGTTATGACTCGGTGGGGAAAAAAGGACTTGACAGGTCGTTTGATTGCCGCGCAGGGCGGTGATGTAATGGCGGACAAGTGGGAGGTTGTGGAATTTCCTGCGATCATGCCTTCTGATCAGCCTTTATGGCCTGAGTTCTGGGAAAAAGACGCATTATTGGGAATTAAGGCGTCACTTCCGGTAGGAAAGTGGAATGCGCAGTGGCAGCAGCAGCCTACGGCGTCGGAATCTGCGATTATCAAGCGTGAGTGGTGGAAGGATTGGGATAAGGAGAAGATTCCACGGCTGGATTACATTTTGCAGGCGTATGACACGGCGTTTTCGAAGAAAGAGACTGCGGATTACAGTGCGATCACGACTTGGGGGGTATTTAAGCCCGAGGAGGGTGGCCCTGATCACATTATTTTGTTGGATGCCCGTCGCGGGCGGTGGAATTTTCCGGAACTCAAGGAGATTGCCTATGAAGAGCACGAATACTGGGAGCCAGACATGGTGTTGGTCGAAGCGAAAGCGACGGGTACACCACTTATTGACGAGTTGCGGCTTCGTGGTATTCCGGCATTGGGCTTCTCACCGGGCAAAGGGAATGATAAGATAACGAGAATGCACATGGTTGCGCCTTTGTTTGAGGCTGAGATGGTTTGGGCCCCGATGCACGAAAAGTTTGCTGATGAGGTCGTTGAGGAGGTAGTTTCATTTCCTAATGGCGATCATGATGACTTTTGTGATAGTATGACCTTGGCACTGATGCGTTTTCGTCAAGGCGGGTTTATTTCGTTGAGTGGCGAAGACGAGGATAGTTTAGAATGGAGGCCCCGTAAGCGGGAGTATTATTAATGGCTTTACCACCTAACATGGTTGCACCGGGGTTGGACCTCGATGACACAGCGGGACTTCCAGACGTAGAAATTCCTATTGATGTACCGATGGAGTTTCCGGATGGTGCGGAGATTATTGAGGATGGCGAGGGCGGCGCGATAGTGCAGGCTATTCGTGAGGGGGAGATGGAGATTCCTGACGAGGCTATCCCTTTTGACGCTAATTTAGCGGAGATTTTGGACGAAGGCACGTTGGGAGAGTTATCTTCTGAGTTGCGGGCTTCGTATAACGAGGATTTGGATTCTCGTGACGAGTGGGAAGAGACGTATGTTAAGGGTCTTGATCTGCTTGGTTTAAGGACTGAGGAGCGCACGACTCCGTTTGAGGGTGCGAGTGGTATTACGCATCCGATGATTAGCGAGAGTGTTACGCAGTTTCAGGCTCAGGCGTATAAGGAGTTATTGCCAGCGGGTGGTCCGGTTCGCACGAATGTTTTGGGATTGCAGAACGCGGAGCGAGAAGAGCAGGCCAATCGTGTAAAAGACTTCATGAACTATCAGATTACTGAGGTTATGGAAGAATACGATCCGGACATGGATCAGATGTTGTTTTATTTACCCTTGAGCGGTTCGACGTTTAAGAAGGTCTATTTTGATCAAACGCGGCAGCGGGCTGTTGCGAAGTTTATTCCTGCGCAGGATTTGGTTGTACCGTATTCTGCTTCTGATTTGGCGACATCGACGCGAGTTACGCATGTATTGCGAATGGACGAGAATGACGTTCGTAAGATGCAGGTTGCTCAGGTTTATCGTGATGTAGATTTAAATACTTCTTCGGATACTGAAGAGGACCCTGTTAGGCAGAAGGTTAATGAGCTTGAGGGGATATCGAAGAACTACAGCGATGATGTTCTGACGATCTTGGAGATGCACGTTGAGTTGGATCTTGAGCGGTTTGAGGATTTAGATCCTGAGACTGGAGAACCTACGGGTATTCGTCTTCCTTATGTTGTGACTATTGATGAGTCTTCGGGGAAAATTTTAGCGATTCGTCGTAACTACGACATGGACGATCCGTTGAAGCGGAAGCGCCAGTACTTTGTGCATTACAAGTTTATGCCGGGTTTGGGCTTCTACGGCTTTGGTTTGGTGCATATGATTGGCGGTTTGGGCCGCGCTGCGACGAGCTTGTTGCGACAGTTGATAGATGCCGGGACGTTAGCCAACCTTCCTGCTGGATTTAAGGCCCGTGGAGTGCGTGTACGCAACGATGATGAGCCGTTACAGCCCGGAGAGTTTAGGGACATTGACGCGCCCGGTGGCAGCATCAGGGACGCTATTGTTCCGTTGCCGTACAAAGAGCCGTCTGCGACATTGGCTCAGTTGTTGGGTGGATTGGTTAACGACGGGCGTAGGTTTGTTGCTTTAGCTGATCAGCAGATGTCGGACATGAATCAGGAAACGCCAGTGGGGACTACGGTTGCCATGTTGGAGCGTGGCATGAAGGTTATGTCTGCGATTCATAAACGTATGCACTACGCCCAGCGGACGGAGTTCCGTTTGTTGGCGCGTATCTTTGCGGAAAACCTTCCTCCGATGTACCCCTACGAAGTAGCGGGTGCGCCACAACAGGTTAAGATGCAAGACTTTGATGCTAGGATCGACGTTCTCCCCGTTTCTGATCCGAACATTTTCTCTATGTCTCAGAGGGTGACGCTGGCTCAAACCCAACTTCAGCTAGCGCAATCTAACCCTCAGATGCACAACCTTCATGCGGCGTATAGAAGGATGTATCAAGCATTAGAGGTGCAGAATATTGACGAGATCTTGCCACCGCCTCCACCACCTCCGCAGCCACAAGACCCGGCGGTAGAGAATGGATTGTTAATTGGTGGGCAGGTTCCGCAGGCGTTTGCGCAGCAGGATCATGACGCGCATTTGGCGGCACATATTGCATTGTTGGAGATACCAATGATGCAGAATGCGCCTCCTGTGTTGTCGGCATTGTTTACTCATGCGTTGCAGCACATTAGTTTCAAGGCTCGTGAACAGGTGGATAAAGAGCTTCAGCAGATTAGTGTGCAGCCGCAGGAGCAGATGCAGCAGTTGCAGTTGATGGCGCAAGCGGGTGCGGTGGATCCTATGGTTGCTCAACAACAAATGGCGGCGTTACAGCAGCAGGGTCCTGCGCAGTTTACTCCAGAGCAGATTGAGTCTCGTGTGGCTCAGGTTGAGGAGGAGATGATTAAGGATCTGATGCCTAAACTTTCGTATTCTCCAGAGGGTGATCAAGAGGATCCTTTGGTTAAGATACGGATGCAGGAGCTTTCTATTAAGCAGATGGAGGCTCAACACAAGGCCGCGATGGATCAAGCGAATCTTGAACTTGAGGGGGCTCGACTGGAGCAACGTGCTGTTACGGATGCTGCTCGATTGGATTTACAGGAAGAGGTTGCGGACAACCGCAACGCTGTGAACCAAGAGCGGATCGATGTGCAGCGAGAAGCCATGTTACGGAGGACCTAATGCCTCTTAAAGAAGGCACATCAAAAGGTGTTATCAGCCAGAACATCAAGACAGAAATGGCTGCTGGAAAACCGCAAAATCAAGCGGTTGCTATTGCTTTGAGCAAAGCGGGTAAAAGTAAATATTCTTCTGGCGGTATGGTGAACAGGCGGTTTAGTCCGATAGCCCGACCACAGAGGTTTGTCGGAGAGTTCTAGTGTTGTGCGCTCTCACCGCTGTGTTGGTGGGGATGCATGGTGGCGACATGCACAAGGCGTGTGTGTATCGTTGTCCTAAAGACGTTTCGTATTTTTACTATCATTACCCGAGAATAATACGGATACCGTATGACTTCCGGTGTCCTCCTGTAGCCAAGGTGGGTGAACGTGTATGATAGACCCCTTTACAGCGTTAGCAGCGGTTAAGTCTGCTGTTTCTGCGGGCAAAGAGCTCGTTAATGTCACTAAGCAAATCGGAGAGTTTTTCGATGGGGTGGATGATTTACGCGCTGCTCATGAGAAAAAGAAGAATAGTCTTTTCTCTGGTTCAGACGAAAACGCTATGGAGACGTTTGTGAACTTGCAAAGGGCCAAGGACGCCGAGGAGGAACTTAGGCAGATTGTGATAGCCACTAGGGGTTTTTCTGCTTGGGGCGAGCTTCAAGCTATAAGAGTTCAAGCGCGGAAGGACCGCAAGGCGAAGGCGGAAGCGGAAAGGAAGCGTAAGGCCAAGTTGGTTGAGCGTATAGTTATTTATGGCGGAGCGGTTATAATTGTTTCTATAATGCTGGGTATTACGATTGTGATAATTTTAGCCAAGCAGGGGCGCATCTGATGGCAGACGGGGTTTCAGGAGTAGGCTCTTCTCCTTTTAATGTAGGAAGCGACATACACGCCCAAACGCGGGCCCGTGAGCGCATAGAAACGCATCTTGTGGAGCAGAGGGTAGAAAAAGAACACCGGGCCAACCACAGCCATTTAGAGGCTCTTGTAAAGCAACGATTGGACTTACAGGAAAGTTATGATAGGTTTGGGCGCAAGACTAATGCGGATCGTCCGCAGGGAACGAAGTTAAACATAGAGGTTTGACATGGAAAAAATACTGGCTTGGAAGATTATGCCGCGTCTTATGATGCTGGTGATGACGATCATGTATATACGCGTTTTGGAGTGGGGGATGAGTCTTGACGATTTGTCAACGCAACAATCCGCAATGATTTCGATTTGCTCTGGGGCGCTTACAGGAGCGTTCGCCGTTTGGTTGGGTTCTGAGAAATGATACAGGCATTATTAGGCCCTGTTGCAAACCTTGCGGGAAGTTGGTTGCAAGGCAAAGCCGACAAGAACGCCGCGGCGGCGGAGCTAAAACTCACCGAGGCTAAGGCTAAGGCACAGATACTTTTGTCTGAGAAGACCAGCGTTGCCGACTGGGAGCGCATTATGGCAGAGGGTGCCAAGTCTAGCTGGAAAGACGAGTGGTTCGTTGTCATCTTGTCTATCCCTTTGATTTTATGTTGGATTCCGGGTGCGGAAGGTTGGGTAGACCGTGGGTTTGCGCAGCTTAACAAGGCCCCAGACTGGTATTTTTACAGCCTTGGAATTGCAATTTCAGCCAGTTTTGGTGTGCGTGGGGCTCAAGCATTTTTTAAGAGGAAGTAATGGAATACGACACATCTGAGGATGAAGAGTTCACCTCTGCGTGGAACGGAAAGTACGGTAGGAGACAGGTACGATGAGCGAGTTTAAGTTAAGCAGACGTAGCCTTGATCGTCTTGAAGGTATTGATGACGGGTTACAGGCTGTAATCAAAATGGCTATTACTTTGACCAAGACCGACTTCGGGGTGGTTCAGGGGATGAGAACCATTGAGCAGCAGAAGGAACTTGTTGCTAAAGGGGCCAGCCAGACGATGAAATCTAAGCACCTTGAGGGGAAGGCTTTCGATATTATGGCGTTCATAAATGGGAGGGCGAGTTGGGAACTCTCGGTTTATGATGATCTTGCTGATGCGATTAAAGAAGCGGCGACACAGTTAAACGTTCCTATTTGTTGGGGCGCAGCGTGGGGAACACCTGAGATGCCGTATCCAATGGACATTCGCAAGTGGGAGGGTACGATGGAAGAAGCCATGAATGCGTATATAGACTTGCGCAGATCACAGGGGCGTCGCCCGTTTATCGATGGTCCACATTTTGAATTGATAGATTAGGATTCTGCTATGAAAAGTTTTACACGCGAACAACTAGACCGATTTTTAAAGGGGGCTACAGGAGACGAAGCGATGGGCGGTTCGAAGAGCCCCGGCGCGGGAGGACAGACTGCGGTAGCTCAGGAGGTGGAGAAACTTCTTCGTAAGAACCCTGAGATATTCGAAGAGATGTTGGATAAGAAGCCCAAGAAGTTTTCTGGCGGTGGAAGAGCCGGGGACGTTCGGGACAACTCCAGCCGTGGAAAGACATTCTAATGCCTATGATTTCGATTAGTATTATACCGGATGGTATTCCGGTAGATAAAATGCGGGACGGCGACGGTGGAGGTCCAAGCTGTCCTATAGCCACCAAGGATGCTGAAGCAAACATGGAAGCCAAAGAGGTTGCGGTAGAAGAAGCGAACTATCGGGATCCCTCTATGGACGGAGGCTTTAAGCTGACCGAGGTTTGTGGAAACTGCGGAGCTTATAACCAAACGGAAGACATGTTGGAATGTATTGGTGATGATTCTGGTGATCTGGGTTACTGCCAGATGTACAAATTCATGTGTTCGTCTGACCATGTTTGCAATGACTGGGTAAAGGGTGGTCCAATTAAGTCCATAGCCGAGGGTTCAGAAAGGGATATTCTTTAATGGACGCTGTTGCTTTCGCTACATATATGTATAAGATCCTGAAGGAACGAGAGCAGGACATTGCGAATGCTCTCGCACATGATACTGCTAAAGACTGGGAGCAGTATAAGCTCATGGTAGGTGAAGTACGGGGCATTGCCTACGCTCGTGAGGAAATCAAAGCCCTGCTGGAGAACCACGCTGACGATGTCGAAGACCTTATATCTTCCTGATCATGTCGCGCAGAAAATTAACAAAGAGAAAGCAGGGAACACCGCTGCTTCTTCTGACGTTGGTAGCGCGTATGTTGATACCACCGAGAAGGTTTTAGATCCTTCTCTTTTAGAAAAACCCCTTCTTGAAAGACTACCGCAGCCCACGGGCTGGCGTGTTTTAGTTATGCCTTATCAAGGTGCTACTAAAACACAGGGCGGTTTACATATCCCTGACGAGGTTCGGGATCGTGAAGCTGTGGCAACGGTTGTTGCGTATGTTTTAAAGGTTGGTCCTATTGCTTACAAAGACCCTGACAAGTTTGGTCCAGATGCTGCACCTTGGTGTGCGGAGGGACAATGGGTTTGTATCGGTCGATACTCGGGATCGAGATTTAAGATCGATGGGGGCGAAGTTCGTATAATCAATGACGATGAGGTTATTGCTACGATCTTAGAGCCCGACGACATTAAGCAGGTTTAGGAGATACCAATGGCGGAAGAACAAGAAGTTCTCGAAGACGAGGGCGTAGAAGTAGAGATTGAGTCGGGAGACGAACCGGAGGTTCAAGAAGCCCCGGAGGTTGAAGAGGAGCCGCAAGAGGCGGCTTCTGGTTCCGATGACGAGTTGGACAACTACAGTAACAAGGTTCAGGCTCGGATTAAGAAGCTGACTGAAAAGTATCGCAAGGAAGAACGGGATCGTGAAGAGGCCGTTCGTTTAGCGCAGCAGCTTTTGCAGGAAAACGAGAGCCTAAAAAGCCGTGTCCAGAACTTGGACAAGGGTTATTTGTCTGAGTACGGCACTCGAATAGATGCTCAGGTAGAAGCTACGAAAAGGCTGTACAAAGAAGCCTATGACGCTGGCGATACGGACAAAATGTTTGAGGCTCAAGAAGCCTTGTCCAAGATGTCTATTGAGCAGGAGCGTTTGCGGATTGCAAAGCAGAGATCAGAGGATCAAGTTGCGGAGCCTGCGCAAGCAGCGGCTGCGCCGCAGATGCCTCCGCAGCAACAACCAGTTGCTCCCTCTGCACCAAAGCCTGATCCAAAGGCGCAGTCGTGGGCGGAGAAAAACGATTGGTTTGGTTCTGACGAAGTCATGACTTATGCTGCTTTTGGAATACATAGGAAGCTCGTTGAAGAAGAGGGGTTTGACCCAGCCAGCGAAGAATACTATACTGAAGTTGATCGTCGAATGCGTTCGGAGTTTCCGAATAAGTTTCAGGCGAAGAAATCGAGTGGAGCACAGGTCGCCTCGGCTGGCGCTTCAGCATCTCGCAGTACGGCAAAAACGGGGCGCAGGTCGGTTAAACTATCACCGTCACAAATAGCGATGGCGAAACGTCTAAATGTACCGCTTGAAGAATATGCAAAATTTGTGAAGGATTAATATTATGGCTGACAGAAAACCGCGCTCAAGCGCAACACGCGAAACAGAAACGCGCAGAAAACCATGGGCTCCGCCCAGTCACCTTGCAGCACCTGATGCCCCAGAGGGCTTTGTGCATCGTTGGATACGAG
>Ga0208434_1001209_pt1 | contig 10775 bp, 6 predicted proteins | sample 13_taG_FD_184086 | JGI IMG/M metagenome (GOLD analysis project Ga0208434, IMG submission 184086) | Marine viral communities from the Subarctic Pacific Ocean - 13_ETSP_OMZ_AT15268 metaG (SPAdes) (version 2) | ecosystem: Environmental > Aquatic > Marine > Oceanic | place: Pacific Ocean | collected... | reverse complement strand
TATGTCTAGTTTTTTGCCTACTAGTATTTTTTCTACTGTATTGGTTGAATCAAAAGTTAAATAGGTATGCTCTGCTGTTGAGATTGTCATACCTGTAGCAGAATTATCTATAATTTTAAAATCTGTTGCTTGTGTTGAGAGGTCTATTGTACCTGCATCAATATCTAAATTTGCTGCAGCAACAAGGTCAATATCTCCACTTCCTGAAGTTATTGAGTTTGCTCCGATTGTTAAATTTGCTGTTTTAAACTGATTAACTTTATTGCTGGAGTCTGTTGTTATTGCTGAACTTGCTGTTAGTGTTCCTAAATCATGGTCAAGCATGTTAACATATAAGTCTCCACCAATTGTTGTAACTGCACCGTCTGCAGGTCTACCAATAAATAATTTATTAGAGCTTTGTGAATAAGCTAACTCACCGGCTGTTAATGAACCCGGTACCGCGGTACTTGTACTTCTTTTAATTTTAATTGTTTGTGCCATGTTTTTGTCCTATTGAGCTATTAAAAAGCTCCTGCGTCTACCGTGTCTGAGTCTGATGAATCGTTCCCAATCATTATTGGAACGAAACTATAAGTTCCCGAAGAGGTCTCTCGGTAGATCTTTAACTGATTATCATCAGTGTCATAAAATAAATCACCTTCTTCTAAATTTGCATCTCCCGCTTGAGGAGGAGTTGTTGATACATAAAATTGGTCTGCTAGTACTTGTAGTGCGTCTGCAATGTTACCTGAGTCTGCTAAAGTACCTGTTCCTGTAAATGGAATGTTGCTTGCTCCTGAAGCTACTGCGGAACTAATTTCTATGTTAGTTGTTTGTGGCTCTACATTAACTGTAATAGTATCTTCATTTACTGTTAGAGCTACAACGTCTTGTGTAGCTTGAATTGTTGTGGCCTTACTCATTATCTTGTTACTTCTGGACTAACTATTGCAGTCCCTTGAAGTAATCTAGTTACTACTGCATCTCCAGATGTATGAATTTCTACATCATAGAAGTACTTACTTGGAGTTATTCCCCCCGTTACTGCTGGAGTCAAAGATATATTTATTTTTCCTTGGGCTGCGTTTGTTACCTGTCCTACAAAAGAAGCAGTTAACGTACTTGAAGTAACTGATGGTCGTAGTTGTCCTCTAACCGAATAGTCTGAAAGGTCTTTTGCGCTTCCACTCTCTTGCACAGTTAAATCCAAGGCAAAACTAGAGCCTTTATCTATAACTATATCGTATTTACCTGCTGCCATTATTTCACTCCTATAGCATTAATTATATCAAAATCTTGAGGTGAAGTCAAGCATTAAATTTCCGATGTGAATCATATACTGTATCGGTTATGCTTGAAGCTCGTCATCACCAAAAATTGTTAAGGTCATCAGAGCATCTAGACCGTCTTTTGCTGTTGTTTCGGGTGCATAAATATTCTGTACCCAGTTTTGTATGTTTTCGTTTGTTACTTGTTTGGTGGGAATAAAATCACTAATATCCCCATTCATTCTTTGATTTACTTTAAAAGCTACCCATTGTTCAATAGTTGCTGTCTTTGTATTATCCACAGTATCTATGCCTGTGATTTCTACTCTAACATTGTCAATGACGCTAGTATTATTTACAATTCTAGCTCGTAGCTCTTTATGTGTATATGTATATGTAAAGTTATGTATTGCCATAATTATTCTCCTTAAGGAATAGGCCCACTAGGTCCTTTTGGTCCACTTGGAATACCTCCTGTTGTTGTTATTGTCCATGTATCTGCTGTGTCACTCACAGTAAATATGTGATTTCTAGTTGCTCCACCGGTACCTGAAGCTACTCCTTGTAATTGTATTGTATCTCCATTGCTTACTGTTCTAGACGTACCACTATGTGCTCCACCATTTACACTAAATGTTCCTAAAGATATACTTGCTGTTCCTGATACAAAAGCACTTCCTGATAATGTTATTGTATTTGATGTCTGTGTACTACTTGCTGTAGCATTTGATACATCTGTAAATGTAAATTGAGTTGGAGTTGATACGCCAAACTTGATGAATCTTCCTTCTACATATTCTACTTGTCTAGCATTGCTATCTCCTTGACCGTATATATATAAAGTTACTGTCCCTGTTCCATCATATCTAAATGCGAGTGGAATGTTTGTAGTATCATCACTTGATGTAAGTCTTGAGTCTGATACCAATCCAGGTAACTTCTGTATTAAAGGTGTTTTATAAATAACACCCGAACTATTTTCTCCTAGTTCTGTGGTATCTGTTCCTCCGCTTGTTACAGTAGTATTTACGGTTCCGTCACTAAATAAGAAATGGATAGTTTTTACCTGACCTGTGCCTCCTTTGGCCCTTACAAATCCCTGATAAAACCCGGCTCCAGTACCTACTTCACACACTTCTGCGTATCTTAAAGAGTTAGTATTGAAGTTACCAATAATACTTCCGCTAACTCTAGACCCTGTTGTTGGTAAGATTAAATCTTGTACTGAAATAGTATCTGCAGAGATAAGAGCATTTGTTCCTGTAAGTGGTGTAAGCGTTGGATTAGAAGCTTCACTAGCTTGGTTCTGATGTGGTACCCCAGTTGTAGCATCCCAATATACAGAGTTAACTTTTACTACACTTAATCCTGAGAAGGTTTTAATTGCTGTAGTTCTTTCTGCATTTGTATCAACTGTATTATCAAACCCAATAACTACGTATGGAGCATCTGCACCGGGGCTACCTGTAGCACCTTTAACACCGGTTTGTCCAAGTAGGCCTTTTTCTCCTGTAGCACCTGGTCCGCCTGTAGCTCCTTTAACACCTTGTTGGCCTGGGGCCCCTTTAGCACCTTGTTGACCTGGTCCGCCTTTTTCTCCTGTAGCACCTGGTCCGCCTGTAGCTCCTTTCTGTCCTGTAGCACCTGGTCCGCCTTTTTCTCCTGTAGCACCTGGTCCGCCTGTAGCTCCTTTCTGTCCTCCGTCCCCTGGTCCACCTTTTTCTCCTGTAGCACCTGGTCCGCCTGTAGCTCCTTTCTGTCCTCCATCTCCTGGTCCGCCTTTTTCTCCGACAACTCCTGGTCCGCCTGTAGCTCCTTTCTGCCCTCCAGCTCCTGGTCCGCCTTTTTCTCCTGGAGAACCGGGTACGCCTGTAGCACCTTTAGGACCTCCTTCTCCGGGACCACCTTTATCTCCTGTAACTCCTGGCCCGCCTGTAGCTCCTTTCTGTCCTCCAGCTCCTGGACCACCTTTTTCTCCTGTAGCACCTGGTCCACCTGTAGCACCTTTAGCACCTCCAGCTCCTGGTCCGCCTTTCTCTCCTGGAGCACCTGGTCCGCCTGTAGCTCCTTTAGCACCTCCATCTCCTGGCCCACCTTTCTCTCCTGTAGCACCTGGTCCGCCTGTAGCACCTTTAGCACCTACAGCTCCTGGTCCACCTTTTTGACCTGTTGGACCTACAGCTCCTTTAGGCCCTGTTTCACCTGGTCCGCCTGGAGCTCCTTTTGCTCCTTGAGCTCCTGTTTCTCCCTTTTCCCCTTGTAAATACTCACTAACTGTCCATTCCGTTCTAGGAGATTGGTCAAATGCTGGAGTAACTGCGGAAGCTACAAAGTACCAATTTGATAAAGCTGCTGCTTCTGTATACCAATCTGTAACAGTTCCATCTTTTTGAGTTAATCTAAATAAATTACTTATAGCACTAGAGCCTCCGTCCATATCTGGAGCTAGTGGTTTACTTGTTGTAGTTACAGCAGCATTACTATTTAATACATCATTTTTTAATCCATCATAGTATATTAAAAAGACTTCATCTCCGGGATCGCCCTTAACTCCAGTACCACCCTGAAGACCTGTTTGGCCTTTAATTCCTTTATCACCTGTATCACCTGGTCCACCTGCTGGGCCCGGTCCACCTATACCACCTTTTGCACCTGTTGGCCCTACAGCTCCTTTAGGTCCTGTATCACCTACACCACCTGTAGCACCTTTGGGACCGAAATCTCCAATAAGTCCTTTAGGTCCTGTTAAACCTGTTGGACCTACGAGTCCTTTGGGGCCAAACTCTCCTTTAAGTCCTTTATCTCCTGTTAAACCTGTCGGACCTACAAGTCCTTTGGCACCAAACTCTCCTTTAAGTCCTTTATCTCCTGTACCCCCTGTTGGACCTACGAGTCCTTTAGGACCAAATTCTCCTTTAAGCCCTTTATCCCCTGTATCACCTGTTGGACCTACGAGTCCTTTAGGACCAAAGTCTCCTTTAAGCCCTTTCTCTCCTGTTTCACCTGTGCCGCCCTTGACTCCTTTTTGACCGAAATCTCCTTTAAGCCCTTTAGATCCTGTTTCTCCTTTCTCTCCTGTAGCACCTTTAGCTCCTGTATCTCCAAGAAGTCCTTTAGGGCCTATTCCGCCTTTTGGTCCTTTTTCACCGGTAGCACCTGGTCCACCTTTCTCTCCTGCAGCACCTGGTAGGCCTTTTGGGCCTGTTTCACCTGCGCCACCTTTGGCTCCTTTATCCCCAGTAGACCCACCTTCACCTTTCTGCCCGGTTACACCTGTGTCACCTTTTATTCCTATCCCACCTTTAGGTCCAACTGGGCCTTGGTCCCCTTTTTCTCCTCCGGCTGATACATATAGTTCTTCTATACTATATGTACCACTAGTTAGTTTTATCTTAGCAAGTATTGCATCATTAGTAAAATCAGGTATAAAAGCCTGTACTTTTAAGGATGAACTAAAAGGTCTTTGTACTATTTGTTCCAAATATAGTAAAGTATTAGATTCTATAGATCTTACTCTAGCAAACGACTCGTAAACTGAAAAAGTTAAAGTCGTACCACTTGCAATAGTTTGTTTATTTCCTAGAGTTAACGTAGTTCCACTAATAGCTTCTACATATGTAACTCCACTGATACCTGTTCCTGTAACTGTTTGTCCTACGGAAATATTTGAGTTTGTTCCAGAGAGTGTTACTGATTTACTTTCTGTAGTTGCTCCGCTAGTTGCTTGAGTAGTATTTGAGCCATTTGTTATTTGTATCAAGTTACCTACATTTAATTCTGTAGTAAATGAAGTACCTGTACCATCCACTTGGTTAGAGAATCTTTCTATAATAACAGTTCCTGAAGTAGAAGATAACCCATTAGTAGATGTAGAAATGTCTCCAAAATAACTTACAGGAGGAACTGAGTCTGTCTGATTAATAATTTTTAATGCTTTTAATTTATCTGTGGTTTCACTAGAATCAAAAAGCAAATAAGCTTCAGTTCCCATTCCATTAAAGTCTTGTTTATATGTAGCCTCAGTACTAGAGGTATTTGTAAAAGTAACGCCATTAGGATTTGTAAAAGAATAACTGTTTGAACTAAACTCTAAAACTGATCCAGTTACTAGAAGATTTCTACTTGATGTTCCCCCCTGAGGAACTAGCTCAGTCCTAGAAACACCTGGGGTAACAAGTTCTGCTTCTGCTATTTCAATATCCCTCTTGATAAATTGAGATACGGATCCTATTGCTGTTTTTGTTCTTAGTCTTACATTGTAGACACCTGCAGAAATATTATCAATTGTAAAACTTTGATTTATACTATTGACAAGTTCTGTAGTTTCATCTCCATTAAAATTATGTACGATTTCAAAACCATTTGCAAACTTATACTTACTTCCATCTGCGTTTAAAGGGTAATCCCAGCTAAGAGTAGCTTTATTACCTGTAATAACTCCAGAGATATCTGTAGACGATGTATTATCACTTGAGTCCATAGGTTCTACTGTAATAACCAAATTTTTAGGTGTGGGAACTACATCATCTGGATCTGCAGACTCTTTCGTGGGTCTAGCTTCTAATCCATATCCTCTTTCTATTTCTGTGAATTTTTCTCTATAATATTCTGCTGCTGCGATACTAAACTTACCTTCGTCCTCTTTTATTGCAACAATTTTATACTCTTTTAATGCTCCGACTTTTTGAGTTCCATCTGTATTGTATAACTTCAATGCCCATATTGTTTCAGTATTTGGAGCGCTTGTAAAAGCTGAGCTAACTGTTAAAGAAGATACATTACCTGCTGAAGTTGTAATTGGTTGAATTTCTGTTGTAAATTCCTCTGTCCATGCTAAGTTGGCTTCCTCATTTACTGCTTCAATTGACGAAGTAATTGAGGTAACTAAGTCACCTTTTACATATGCTACGCCGCCTATTGTAGCACTATCGTCAGTAAGATATGCACCTCCTTTTGGGTACATTAATACTAGCTCATGAGGAAAAGCAGAGTCATACGCAGGTAAACTAATTGTTCTATCTAAAGGAATAACTGTTGTTGTTAATGTTCCTGTATTTGAAACTCTACCCGCATAAGAAACTCTATCTCTATCTGCATCTTGAATTGCTATAACTTGTCCTGGGAGTAGCCCTATTGCATTTTGACCTGTTTCAAAACTTACTGTTTCTTTTTCATTTTTTTCTGAGATAAGTTTCCATTTACCCATTCTATGGGCTTGACCTCTTGAAGTACAACCAAAAGCTAATTGTTCTGATCTTACGATTCTTCCTGTTTCTGCAATACTTTCATAATCTTCTACATACTCAGTAGATTGTCGATAATTATCTTCTGGGTCATTCCATGTTACTTTTACTTGATTTGTTCTTACTCTTTCTCCTGTTCCTTCATAAGTAAATTGACCATTGATAATATTTGCTTTTGAAAATAGTGCTACTGGTTGTTTAGGACTATCAGATACTGCAGTAAATTCTCCATTTGCCCATAATGTCATACCATGGAATACAGAGGCTAACTGTTTTAATACTGTAGTAGCTTCTCCCGCTTCTGAAAAATATACATTACAAGTAAACCTAGGTTCTGTACCTCCATTTCCATCTGGAATTTCTTCATCACAATATTTAGCAAGTCTAAAAAGTTCGTATTTATCTATATTATCTTTATCTATAAATTGACCCATTCCATAACGATTATTTGTAAGCATATCATACATAATCCAAACAGGGTTATCGCAAAATACTTTTTCATGATTTATTGAGGCTTGATTAAAAGTTTGTATATCTCCCCTAAAATTTCCATCCCAGTTTTGGTATGAGCTTTCCGTTGCTCCTGAAGTAATATTTCTTGTATAGGCTGCTGCTCCACCCGTCTCTTCTCTAGTACGGTAGTTAGTAGGAACTTGTAACTTTACGCCCTTTAAAGCAAAAGCACGAGTAGGTACTGTGCCTTCATAATCTTTTGCATTAAAAGAAGTAAAAGTGTATGCAGTATGTGGGTATGTAAGTTTATCTTTTATTATACTCTCTACAGTTGTTAATGTACAAGAGTTATTATGCTGAAAACTACCATCTTTAAAGTTAAGATCATTAATTCTTCTTACACGAATTCTAAAATCATCAAAAGGTTGGAACTCTTCAGTATTTATTATAAACTCTTCTACAAATGCCGCATACTGGGCTTTAGAAGGTTTAATATATCCATTGTTTGGTAAATCTGACATACTTCTAGCAAAAATATGCAGTCCTCTAGATCTTGTTAAAATGTCATTATTGCTTGGACCAAAAGCAAGTTCTGATGTATAACTAGAGCCCCCATCGGTAGAGTACTCAAAAAATATTTGTAGTTCAACATAAGAAGGGCCTTTTGCGCCAGAAGAGTTTTTTATTGCATGACATGAAGGTAAGTTAAAAGTTAAATGTACTTCATCCACTTCTGAAGGATTTGATACCTCTAAAAATGCTGAAGTCATAAGGGTATCGGCAGAGCTTCCTTCAAGTTGAGAAGGTTCATCTAATTCGTTATTATAGGCATTTACTAAGTTGCCTGTTGTGCCTACATTTGCACGAAGGTTGCCTTGTTCCAACTCTATATTTGGACTAGCAATAATTGAAGCCTGTCCAAAAGAAGTATTCATACTAATCGGAGGCTGATTCAATACTCCTGTATTCAATCCAAATTGTAAATTTTCAATATTAAATAAGTTTTTTAAGTTATCATCTGTTGTAATAGCACCTGTTAGTACTCCTGCGGCACTTGTTAAACTAACTCCTGGAGCAACGCTTAAAGTTGCGTCATTACCAGAAATACTTGATACTTTAGATACATGATCAGTAAATATATCTGCATTACTTACAGTAGTTGCTACTAAATCTTCTATAGTAATTTCTGTTGCGCTAACAAAAGTACCTACAGTTACTAAATCGGTTCCATTTGCTCCTGCTCCTGCTAGTGTTATATACCCTTTAATTGGTTTTGACCTTAAACTAGCTATAAGCTCTGTAGTAAAAAAGTTAGAAGATGTTGTTATTGTATTAGAGTCTTTGGTTGCACTTGCTATACCAGTTCCTTTTTTACCTGCTTTTTCAAGCAAGACATAACGAATACCTAAGCTTAACCCAGTTGCATTATTATTAGTTAATCCACCTACAGCTCCAAATACAGAACTAGATATAGTTGTATTATTCGCAGTAGTATTTAAAACAAGATTTCTGTTTTTTACAATTTCATTTGCAAGGGAGTCAATAACTGGAACATCATTTATGTATACAGAAGCAAAACCATCTGCTAATCCTTCAATCTCTCCTTCCGAAAGAATATCGTAAGCAGCTGCAATTTGTGTTTTATTTGGAGTTGATCTATCTCCTTGTGTTTTTGTCCCAAAGGGTCTACTAGTATATTTTGCCATTATCTTTGATGCGTTGCTCCTTTTCTTCTTCTTGATCCGCCGCCTGTTGTTGTTCCATTTGAACCCCCATAGTATGTACTTGACACTGAAGATGAACTATAATTTAATGAAGCTCCTCTTAGTTGTCCAGTTTGAAAACCTTGACTGACTGGGGTTCCACCTATTTTCATTGTACCATATAATACTGGTACAGGTTGTCCTTGTTCTATATTATTATCTGCTCCATTAAAAAGAAATGAAGGATCTGAAGTCATATCTCCAGCGTCTGGAGCTGTCATTTCCGTTATACCCATAATTCCTAAGTTTGCTCCGATTGCTACCATTAAGTACCCTGCAGTACTTAAACTATATGTTGTAAATGCTGCAGCCTCTGCTGTTGCTGCAACCTGTGTTGCTGTCCCTAAATTCACACCCATAAAACTCATTGCACCTGTTCCTGTGGCACTTGTAGATGCTACTGTTGCTGCTGCTCCTCCAGTCATTACGATTACTGTAATCATAAAAATAGCTGCAAGTATTTTTCCTAGTCCTTTACCTGACCCGGCTGGAACCGGTGATATAATTACTGTGTCTTTTACAGTAGGTAGCCATGCTTCTTCATTCTCTTCAATAAAATCATTTCCATTCTGCAGTGTAAAACCTATATTTTTCTCATGGCACTCTGCAAAATAGTCTTTAAAGCCGTCTACTTGACAGTCAATAAGTTTTAAAATCTCACGAATAGATTTGCCAGAGCATTCCCAGTCTGTACCAAACTTCTCTCCTAACTCTCCTAATAATTTAACGTGGGTCATAAATAAATTCCTTTTTGTCTGGGTAAGATACTATTAAGTATGGAATACCTAATGCCTTACAGTTGTTTTTGTCATGTTCACTTGGATAACAATCTTGATCATAGTGACTATGGACTACATATAATATTTTTGATTTAATTGAATACTTAACGTATTCTTTTGGGTCTATTGTAAAGTGGTCTTTTTCTTCACTTATATTTTCTAGTGGAATAAATTTTGGGTTTTCTTTATCGATAATTAATCCACACCCTTCTCTTGGAGCTTCAATAGCCATATGACTATATATTTCAGGTAATAATCTACTTAAACTTTCTTGCACCGGGGAATCCTCCAAAAGGTAACGGTCTAGTAGTAACTTTAGTTGCTTTTCCACGACTTGTAGGTGTACCTGTATTTATAGGATCAAATCCATATCTACATTGACATGAAGATAGTCTTTTTCCACATAGATCACCTCTTTTCCAATACTCTCCAAACTCTTGTGCGTTATTGGTGTGAGTTATCTTTGCTTGCCATAAAAATTCTGTACCAGATGTAGGTTTTGCATAGTCATTTAGTCTATCATCTGTATAAGCATAGTATGTAGCACTAGTTGAATAATTATTATATATTCTTACTCTTGTCCAATCTGAGTGATTATCCTGGGGGGTTACACTAGTAGTTCTTGTTGCTTGCCAGTAATTATTTATAGTAGAACTATCTACACTGGTATCAATTGTACCGTCTGCTTTATATCTTCTAACTCCACTAGACACTCCTAATGTGGTTGTAGTTTTATAATAATTATCTTTAGTTCCACTTCCTGCCCAAGTTGTAAATCCTGCATCACCATTAACAACATACTCATCATCTGAATTTACATATACTTGATATGCTGTGCCTTGAATTATAAATTTACTTTCACTATGCCAAGTACACCCTCCGCGTTTATCAGCTTCTGTTTTTTCTGGGCTTGCTCCTTGATACTGCCAAGGGCAAGCATTATGTCCAACTACACGATAAGGAAGTACTAACCCTTCTGCATTAAAAGGACTTGTAAGTTCAAAAGCAATATTTAACGAATCTTCTTGTTCAACTCTATCAATTACCCACATTTGTCTAGGAAATTCTATGGGAGTTGCTCCTGAAGCTGTTTCTGAGGCTTCTCCTACTAAATACTTCTTTAAAGTTCTTCTTCTATATAGTTTCTTTCCTACTAAATCTTGAAATGTTAGAGGGGAGACTGCATTCTCAAAGTCTGTTAAAACATTTGCAATTGTTAATACGGGTCTTGCTGATACACCTTTTGTAGTTATATCTATCCCTTCTATTTCTAATGGAATAGGTATA
>Ga0208434_1001203_pt1 | contig 10806 bp, 23 predicted proteins | sample 13_taG_FD_184086 | JGI IMG/M metagenome (GOLD analysis project Ga0208434, IMG submission 184086) | Marine viral communities from the Subarctic Pacific Ocean - 13_ETSP_OMZ_AT15268 metaG (SPAdes) (version 2) | ecosystem: Environmental > Aquatic > Marine > Oceanic | place: Pacific Ocean | collected... | reverse complement strand
GTCGCGCGTTACCCGTAGAAGAAGAAGCTAGACAGTACCTTTTACCGTCGGGCAGTGCGCTTTGCCGCCGCGAACTGCTTTGCAAAGAACTTATTGAAGTGCTTTTGAGCATATGGCAATCCCTCTTTATAAAACGGGAAGCGGCTTGGTATTCTAACCTGACCTTCGTGCAACAGATATAATAACTTCAACGGATATCTGTTCTTGGTGCGGCGTTCCAATATTAATGTTTGATCTCCCACCTTTTGAATAAACGCACGCGGCCTTCCCAATATGGTTCGCGGCTTATATCTATTATAACTAGCACGACCGCGAACGCGTGGTCTATCTCTTGCAGGAATAGCAACAGATGTTCCGCGCGGCGTCTTCGTTCCGCCTTCTGCTTGGTCTGTCATATATTCGCGACCAAGGTGATCATATACTTCGGCGACCAGATCACGCTTAGACCTAGAACGCTTTACGCGCAACAACGCACGCGGAAACTGTTTGTTCTTAACGTCAAACGATTTCGGATATGTCCTATCGATTGTGTTACCACGCAAAGCAAACGCTGTATCATTCAACGCACGATGCGTGGCGAACGGTATCTGGTTCTTGCCGAACGCATCAATCGCTTTAGCCAGCGTGGATATATTAGAAGAGATGTTGATGTTCATTGAATCGTGCCACCGTCCATCGTGAAGACAACAACATCATCATCGTCATTGCTGAAGTCAGCTAAGACATAGCCGCAGTTATCACACGCGATGATGCCGCTGAACTCCTCAACTATGCAGTGCGTTTCTTTATCACACTGATTACAGATGATCTCATCACTAAAGAATAAAACCTGACTCATACGCTTAACCTAACCTAAAAAAATCCCCAGCACAAGGCTGGGGCAGTTGGGAGGAACTAATCATCTTTAGCATAATCATCGTAATTAACCACGTTGTCAACATCAACGCATTCAGCACCGACAGCCGCATAGCCGGCTATATCTACCCAACTATCCCGATGCGCCGGATTGTCAAGCAATCGCGCCATCTTTATTCCGATCATCGCCAACGGTACTTGATGCGGTGCTATCTCAATATCCAACAGCCCCATCCAGATAACCGCGATCTTCGCGTGCAGATCATAGGCATCACCGTACTCACCACCACGCTCTTTAATGATCTTCAGCGCGTCTTTCAATATATCTTCTTTGTTCATAACAACTCCCTAAAATGGAATTTCATCATCTAACGCATCATCGATAGGTTTTATGCTAACGACTTCAGCACCGGCGAAGATTGACTTAACTTCATTAACCGCCTCGACAACCGGCTTGTTCTGTATGGATAACAGGTGCGCTATCTCACTGACAGAATATACTAACATCTGACGGTTATCACGCGCAACCTTTGTGCAATCGCCTTTTGTTTTGCATACCGCCAGCACCTTACCATTAGCCATCGGTGCTTCAAAGTAATCACCGGTCACTTCACTATGCCCTCGCGCGATTGCTTCCTGTTCTAGTTTTGCGTAAGCGCGTCCAGTCACTTCCACCTGACGCACGACTTCCATACCATCGTTACTATCGATAGCCTTGTTAAGCCTGTCACGTTGCTGATAGAACTTATCGCGTAATTCGAACGATACAAGTTCTTGTAATCGATCCACGCCCCAGCGAACCTCATACGAACTAACCGTTGCATCGTGATCCATCAATGCACCCTGTATCCGTTTAAAATTAACATCATCATTTCTTGCGATACGTTGAACCATACCCCACCATCCTCTCATTGGTTGTCTTGCTCGTTTCACCATAACTTAACCTTACCTTACTTCCGCCCCCTATAGGGTGGCGGTAAGGTAAGTAAGGTTGTTACGAACCTTACCAAACCTTACCAAACCTTACCTAAAATAGATCATCTTCGGTAAGGTTGCCATCTAAGCCCCTGATAATACTATACCTTTTGTTTTCAAATTTTATGTAATGTCCTGTAAGGTGTTCTCTCGCTCTTGTTCTTCTCGTGTAAGCCGCCCCTCTGCTAGGTGCATCCGCATTCTTTCCATTTTTAGCCCATAATAAATTGTGTGCTTCGTGAAAAACTTTTTCATCGACATAGTTTTTTTCGCTTTTGCTGATCAAGTCTTTTAACAGGTTGTACAATTCTACGTGTTCTTCATCAAGAACAGTAACTTTAATATCATTATCGTTCTTTACCTTCTTTTCAGTCAGTTTAATCACCGCGCTATCGTCAGAAATCAACGCAACCTTTTCAAACGCGAACTGCATATCTGGTACTGGTTCAGCGTCTTTCTGCTTTTCAACGTGCATCAACACATTTTCTTTACCAGCCGCCTTGACTTGCAATGAAGTATCAACCGCGCCCAGAAGCGCATTAGAGCCGCGCATACCGCGACTTGCATCCTTACCGCTATGGTGTATCGCCAGCAACGCGCAATCAGCGTGTGTGCGTATCCTATCGCACGCCGCAACGAATATTCCACTTTCTGAACTGCTATTTTCTTCCATACCGACCATCGATCTAGCGACAGTGTCGATAACAATAAGCCGATAGCCACCGCCGAAATGATCAATGGTATCGATCAGTTCCTGTATATCCGCTTCATCACGAAACTGCACCGCCTTCGGCACAACTTGAAGCGGAACGTTATCGTTAAGACCATAATGGGTTTCCCACGCTTTGACGCGCTTCCCAAGGCCGCCAACGCCTTCGCCGGCTATATACAGCACCTTGCCGCCGTCAACCGTCCTGTCGTGCCACGCACGCCCATAAGCGACCGATAACGCTATGTCTAAGGCGATGAACGATTTACCTACGCCCGGTGCGCCGTATAACGCGCTGAAACCGTGTTTAGTTATCACGCCATCGACCAGCCATTTAACCGGTGGCATATTACGGAGTTCGCTTAATCCCAAGATAGGCAGTATCTTCGCCGGCGGTTCATCCACCTTCGATTCGATCTTCAGTGCGTTCTTAACTAACTCACGCAGTTGCTCGATAGTGTTGCCGGCATCTAGCCAATCAACCGCATCGCCTTTATCTGGCAGATTAGGTAGATCAACGCGCTTAACCGCCTTTGCGACCGGCAGTAATTCGTTAATGACCTTTATCGCGTGCTTATCGCCGGCCTCATCATTGTCGGGAATAACCACCACATTACGCCCAGCGAAATACGCGTTTAACTCTGGTTTCCAATTCCCAGCACCGCCGTGGTTCGTTGACGTTATAACGCTATAACGCTTTAACGCATCTGCGGCTTTCTCGCCCTCGACTATATAGATGGTCTTGTCAGGGTTGGTCAGGATATCGGGCAGATTATACGGAAGCGGATCAATGTCTTTGACCGACCATATCCAACCGCCATTGCCGTCTGGTCTGCGTTGTCGATATGTTTTCTTACCGCCTTCATCGATGCGAATAACCTGATACGCTTCAACGCCATCAGCGTCATAATAGGAATGTTCGGTCGTACGCTTTAGCGTACGCTCTAACGCCGGCTGTACGCGCTTCGATATGTTGAACTTCTTTTCGGCAATATCAGCGATTGATTGCAGTGATGCGCCTTCGTGCATCCTGATCATATCCATAACGCCACCACCTTCACCTAGTTCGTGGTCAAAGAAAGTGCCAGCCTTTTTGTCGATAACCTTGCTGAATTTATTGCCGTAATAAACCTTATCACCGCTTCGCTTTGTCGGGTTTCCCAGATAATGCGTGGCAACAGGTTCGATGTATGCCGCATAATTTGTTGTCATTGGTATTCTCCCAGTTCTCCCAGTCGCCAAGAGCGATGGCGGTCTAGCTGGGAGAAACTAGACCGCCATCTTCTACGACCTAAAACAAGTCGTCATCCGACTGAGCCGCTGGGGTCGGCGCAGGAGCGACAGGTTCAGGCGCAGAACCTGTCAACATATCAGGAGCATCCACCCAGCCTGATATGTTCCATTCCGGTGCTTTAAAACGCAAATCGCCTTGTGGCGTGCTTACCTTCACTGCAACCGTGCCAGTGATTTCAACAACCGGAACTTGACCGGGATGTTGTGCTTTGGTTGCCTCGAAAGCATTATGCAGTTCGTCTAAAGCCCTCATTACAGTTTTAGCAGAATGTGAGAATTCACGCAAACCTAACTGCTTGGAACAGATGCGAACGCGAAACGCACGCTTAAAGTCGCCTTCCGGTTTGGCTGGAATAGCCTCGCCTACCTTAACCATCTGAAAATCCGGTCTGCCAGACTCAAATGATAACCACCCAACTTCCAAATTATCCATATCCATTACGAATTTGACCGGCAGAGCAATTTCGCTTTCATCTTTCATCCATTGACCGGATGCGTCTTGAACGCGATCTTGCTTAATTAGATCACCAGCTTTTGCATCGTATTTAACGATAGGCAGGATATCCCCAGTTGAAGTTGACTCATCTAAATTAAAACCTAATGCCATAACGAAAACTCCTATAACAATAACATTAGTTGCATTTGACTTCATCAAACGTGAAGCCGCTAATCGGGTAATAAGCAAACAGATCGACCGGATCATCCCGATCAGTGCGTCTGCTTATCCCGATATCGTGTTCAGCATCGAAATTAATGATGCCGATACGATCCGTCCATTCGACTAGTAATTTACACTTTAGCCCAGTTGCGCCTGTTAAGTTAGACGCGGCAATGACTTTGTGCAAGTTCACCATCATCGATGGGTATTCCGTTGATGCGAAACTGCGCGTCTTTATTTCGATAAAACCAATGGCCTTATCGCCGCGCACCAATAACGCATCCATAATGTACTTGTTGGGCAGATCAACGCATTCGCATTTGTATCGTTCAGCAATAGCCGCCATAAGTTGCTTTTCACGCGCAATAGCGTCTGGTGTTTCATACCAAGTCATAGCAACTCCCTGCACACATAGAAAAACGTTTCCATATCCATTTCGCAAGCATAACGCCAGTCGTGAGGCATTCCGCCGCCAGAACGAACATTGAAGTCTTTAATGCTGGCAACCGCCTCAAGCGGAACGCGCACGCGCGGCTGTTGCCTATCATAACGATAGATCAGGCAGGGGAACTTGTTACCGCCGGCCTTACGCGCCGCAACGCATACTTGATCCCACCATTCCGGCTTTGCCTGATAGCCAAGGCCGTAACGCTTGCACTCTATCACGAATGGGAAGTTAGTAACTTGAACTGGTTCGATGTCAGCAAGGCCACCTTCGCGCGTTTGCGATAGGATGCGCTGGAACTTGATGCCAAGTGCTTCTTCAAGCAACTTACAGCATTCACGTTCCCAAGCGTGTCCCTTATCACGACCACCACCCGGACGCATTAGCTGATTGCCCCAGCGTTGCGCGTTGCAATTTCTATCCGTTCTTCCTCATCGCGGATGCGCTTCAGTTCGTTGAGCATCGTTTGGTCAACAAACGCCGCCATAGAACTGCGGTTCTTGCGTGAATATTCCGCGATCAGATCATAGGTTTCTGGCCTGATGCGGATGAATAAATTCTTTAAATGGTCTGACATAACGGTGACTCCTTTAACCATTCTATATATCAACCAGATATCGTCTGGCAATACCTTTGATATTTTTTTTAAAAAAAAGGTATTTTTTTGTTGCAATGATATCAAAATGCTATATATTAAGGATATCAGGACAACAAATGGGAGATTTACTGATGACTAAATTACGCCAAATCGTAAAAGACGCTTTCAAGTGCGATGAACTGGTTTACCAGTTTAGTGAAATCGATGTCGAAGACGGCTTGATAGCTGGTGAAGATGTGATGGCAGAGGTCAACGCTGAATACGTTGATGAAGCCATCGTTAAAGAAGCTGAGTGGCGGCTTGACATTGCCTACGAGAATATTGATGACTGCACTGGCTGGGATGGTAGACCATCGCGTCCAGAGGATTACAGGCTTTACAAAAAAGAGGCCAAACAGCTTGAGCGTTTTCTTAAAAAATATAGGGTGGCATAAGCCACCCCAACAGGGAGATTATCTGATGACTAAATTACAAATCAAAATGGCTGAACTAAAAACGCTATCAATAACCGAAAACCCACAAAAGGTTATCGATTTATGTTCTGCGATTTTTGGGATTACTGGAAACGGTGGTGGTGCGGCTGATGGCGTTAGGGACTTTGTTGGCGGTAAGATGCGTCTGGCACAACAACAGTTGAAAGGGCAAACCAATGATTAGAATGTTTATTATAACCACCGCAATCGCATTAGCCGGTTGCACGCGTTATGAACCGATTGTGGACTTACGCGCATCAGAAGATAAGGCGCAACTGTTCCAGCGCGACCTTAACGAATGTCGCCAGCTAGTCGATCCGGCTAAATCAATCTGGACGATTGGTGATGAATATTGGGTTATCGAAATGATTAACAACTGCTTAAGGGGTCGGGGGCATTCGGTATTATGATGGATTACAATAAAAAAATATCCGCATCAGTCTTTGTGCTTGAAGACAGTGAATATCGTATGGGCAACGATCTGCCGATAGAAATCTTCAGCACCAGAAACGAAGCGTTGGATGCGTGGCGAGATGCCGGCGGTCGGTTTAGTGACTTCCAAGGTTATTTTGCACGCTTCAACTGTAAGAAAGGTTTAATCGACTTCATAAAGGAGAAACTGGGATGATTAGACGACCCGAAGAAGAATTTATTGTTACGTTCGAGGCGAAGGCGAACATCAGCGTGCTGATCAGCGCACCGGATCACGAACTAGCAGTAGAACGCGCACAACTAACAATAGAAAATATGACCAAAAAAGAGTTGTGTGAAAATATTGACGATTTTTTTATCAGCGAATTTATGGAGATTAACGATGCTTAGATTTTTAGGATATATCGCCGCCGCTATTTTTGTAATGGGTTGGCTAAATGTTACCGGTGATCCGTGGATCACTTGGTGGGGTGCAATCGCTTATATGGGGAATATGTAAGATGTATGACTTGTTTAATAAAACGAATATCTTTCGCGTAACATTAGAGTGTGACGAAACACAACTAATGAAACTTATTAGAAGCGGTCTTATCGATGAGGCGAAAATTGAAGCCACAGAAAAGATGGCGCAAACATCATCTGATCAACATCTGCCCAAGGCTAGACGTTGGGAAGTTTATCGCGCTATCACTGACTTTTTCGATGATGCGGAATTTACGCCAGATGATGTTTCCATCTATCTAAATGGCAAATACGTCAATTCAAGTGCCGCTAATGTATCATCCTTTTTGAACAGCATTAACAAGATGAAGCTGATCACAATCGTTAGCAAGCGTGGAAAGAAAAACGTTTATCGCCTTAAAGATAAAGTCGGACATAGGCGTTTTAACGACATTCAAAAGGAAACACGGAGCAACGCCAATGGTCGGTAAATTAACACCTGATGATATGATCAGCGCATCGGTAGTCCCAGTTATACTGGGGCTATCGCCGTACAAAACGCCTAACGAACATCTAAAGCGCATCATCGCGCTTGATGCCGGCGAACCTGATCCCGAAACCTTTAGCGGCAACGAAGCCACGCATCACGGCGATGCGTTAGAACCGTATATCTTAAAGACTGCTTGTCAGCGTTTAGGCATTGTCGAGGCTGATCTAAAGATAGACGAACCGTTCTTTTACGATAAGGCGCGTCTTGCGGCATCGCTTGATGGTATGGGCAAGCTAACCGGCACGATCAAGACCGATCCTAATAACGGCATTTACGTTATGAACGAACGCGGCTGGATCGATGTTGACGGCTGGGGCTGTTTAGAAGCAAAACTAACCAGCGCAAATGTTGAAGACCGACCAGCCGCTTATCGCGGCCTGTGGCAGATACAAGCGCAGATGATGTGTTCTGGCTTCGATTGGGGTGCAATCGCAACGCTTTATCAAGGCGTGACACTTCGGATATTCGTATATAAAGCAGATCGCGCGATGCAAAGTCGTATCATCGAAGCGATAACCGAATTTGAACGCCGCAGAGCCGATAAAGAACCTTATCCGGTATCATCAAGCGCAGATGGTAATAACGCCTATCCTGTTGCATCTGATGCCGTTCCAGCGATAGATTTCGCATCGATACAAGGTGGTCAGAAGCTAGTGTTAGATTTAGCTCAAGCCAAGGACAACAAGAAAGAGGCAGAACGCCGCATTGATGAACTGGAAGCATCCATTAAAGAAGTTATGGGTGATGCGTCAGCCGGTGAAACTGAGATAGCCGGCAAGCGTTATATCGTGAAATGGCCTATGCGTAAGGTTCGGGAGCAACCGGAAAAGATTGTGCCGGCTAAACCCGAAACCGTATCGCGGCAAAAGACGTTAACGCTGAAGGTTATTTCTTAGCTTTGACGCTATCGATAACGCCACCGCCGAAGTAAAAACCAAGAATAATCAACATAGCATAATTTATGCTGAATTGTTCCATCACCTTAGTGACGGCATCCGGATCACCGTATCCGGATATCGTCATTCCTAGCACGATAAGATAACTGCCCAAGAACGTGCCGCCAAACATCAACGCAAGATAACGTTGCGCGATCTTGAATGGAGCGTATGAATTCATAAGCGCTATTCGCGCGTTGCTCTTTGCAACGATCTCTTCTTCGGTACTGGTGTGCATATCATCGATAAGGCTCAAGCCCCTCTTAATTACATCACCACCCCCAAGGATAGAATTTAGGACACCCATCATTTTAATAACTCCATACGTTCGGACGCGGATCGCCGGTGTAGGTGTCCAGATGCAAGAAACGCGATGTTCCGCGTTGCTGAACGCCAATGCCGGTGAAACCTAGTTCTAAAGCAATCTTAATTATGTCATACGCCTGTTGACCGTCACAAGCTATATCGACAGCACAGCCGCGCGTGTGTACGCCGGGTGCAGACTTAGATGCTTCGATGCTGTGGCGCGGATCACGAAAGCCGCTAGTGACGCGCATAGGCGCACCATAGGCGGTTCGCAGTTCCTGCAACTTATCCATAAACGCTTCCTGCATATGGTTCGTGCCGGTTTCCTGACAGTTAAATTCTTTTTCCGTAAAGTTCGGATATTTTGACCAATCCATTATATTCTGCCTCTTATGATTTCAATCGCCTTCTTAAAACTGTCTTCTTCGATATTACGATTTTCAAAATACCTTTGACTAAACCGCTTTGAATATTGTTGAACTTGTTCTGTTGCGTAAAAGACAACTCTGCGGTCGTTAATCGAGCAACAAGCAAGCATATCATAATCGTCAATCCTTGGCAGTATCTTCTTGCTTGATCCAGTTCCTAGCTGAAACTGATAACCATATGTGCTTTTGCTTTTCGGTTTTAACGTGGCTGATTTCACTTGAACCCGGATAAACTCTTGCCCAAACCACGCGACCAGATCAACCTTATCTTGCGCTGCCAATGATACGCGCCAGCCCATCTGCAACAGCGATGCGGCGGTTATATATTCACCAATCAGCCCGACCGTGGTTTCTGTTAGCATCTATCCCCTTAAAAAATAAGCGACAGTGCCAGCAATTCCGACCATCAAAACAACCGAAGCAATAATAACACTAACTTCAATGATAAACTGTCTTTTACGATATGCCTTTAATTCAGCTTCACGGCGTTCTGTTCTAGCTTTTGCTTGAAACGCTTGCCAATCCGACCACAGTCTAGGACGACCCATATATATCATAATTTCTTTTAATTCTTTTTCTCTTTGATTTATAGCCTCGATAGCCATAAAACGCTCAAGATCAGAACCGCCAGCAGATGCCTTGTGCTTGCCAGCAACCTTCTTTTCTAAACTTTCTTTTGCACCAACAAATTTAGCAACAGCAGAACCAGCCCTAGCAATATCACCAGAGTTTTGCACCGCCTGTTTGATAACAGCGAATGCGGCATTAGCGGCGGCTAGTTCTGCTAACATCAGTATACTTTCGTTTTACTAGGGTCTATTGCTTTCGGTAAGCAGTATGCTGTAACCCTATCGCGTGGGTCAACTAAATCCAAATGCTCGTAATTTCCGTGAGTTCGTGTGACTTGCTTTGCGAAATAATTACAATCATCAACAGAACGAAAGTGTAACATATTTTTAGCAATTGCTCTTCGGTCATCGCCTACACCTTGATACATAACTAAAACGAATGCGACTACCCATTCGCCCATCAGACCAGCCTAGCTACTACAGCAGTCGCCATCACAACCATTGCCAAAGTAGACCCCATAATCAAAGCCTCTAATCGCCACATACGCTTGTCGAGTGCCTTAATCCAGCCCTGTAACTGTTCGTATCTTACAGCGCATTCTGCTTCGTGACGCTCTAGGTGGGCTTTGGTTTCGTCCATCAGTCAGCCTCCGGCCAATCAGCTATTGGAGCGACACCATCTTCAGGCGCATCGAACAATGCCATAAACGCTGTATGGTCAGCCGCCGCATCTATTGCCGCCTCGATTGTGTTTGAGGCAGTACGCACATCAGCACGGTATGTCAGCGTTGCGGCTGGCACAAGGTATTCAGAAACCTCTTGTGCTTTGATTACCATCCAGTCAGTAGGCTCTAACAGCCCACCAGCTTGTGTTTTGATTGTGGCTTTCCACACCGACTTGAGGCCAAGGATGACCATCTGCTCACCGTCTTCCATAATGGCATTGCCATCTTCATCAACCGCATTGACATCATCCAATGCTTTAGGCGTGTTGGCATCCCAATAAAACCTGTTGTCGAATGACGCTGGTGGGTCAACCCAGACTAGGCCAGCCGCAACCTTCTCATCGTCAGACCATCTGCCCCAACTTGTCGGATGCTGGATGCCGTCAGCGTTTTTCCAGCCACGACCTTCTCTGA
>Ga0208434_1001200_pt1 | contig 10822 bp, 24 predicted proteins | sample 13_taG_FD_184086 | JGI IMG/M metagenome (GOLD analysis project Ga0208434, IMG submission 184086) | Marine viral communities from the Subarctic Pacific Ocean - 13_ETSP_OMZ_AT15268 metaG (SPAdes) (version 2) | ecosystem: Environmental > Aquatic > Marine > Oceanic | place: Pacific Ocean | collected... | reverse complement strand
AAGGTTAATGAGGCAGGTTTGCCAGAGGTAGTAGATACATCATATTTAGACGATATAATATAATGTCAGAGTTAAAACTCATAGTTCCTTTGTATGTAGAGTTGCCTAGAAAGACAAAGAAGAATGTAAATGTTTGGCTTAATATGAATAGGTTTATGAACCTACATTACATTATGAAAAACAATGCTAAAAAAGTATTCTTTGAGGTTATGAGAGACCAGTTAGAAGGCATTACGATAGACACACCTGTTAATATAACTTATCAGATATTTAACCCACAGAAAAGGAAAAGAGATAAAATGAATGCAATATCTGTTGTATCTAAATTTCTATTAGATGCTATAACACACTATGGTTGCTGGGAAGATGACAATGATGACTTTGTTAAAACAGAGACTATACTGCCAACAGTTTATGATAAAAACAATGGCAGGATAGAAGTTACAATTGTTAATAACTTTTAATTATTATATTTTTATTTTGTCATATATTTATGTATGACTAAGAACGAGTTATTAGCAGAGCTTTACAAGAGCCACAAAAAGTGGGTTGGACTGGCTGTTAAATTTGTAGGCTCTAATATGTTTGCTGAAGATTTAGTGCAAGAAGCATATTTAAAAATACACAGGTCTTTAAAAGACGTTAATAAGATTTTAAACGAAGATAACGGAATACGATTCGGTTACTTCTACAGTACTTTGTTTAGTGTTTGTATTGATTATAAGAGGGTAAAAGGTAAGCAGCCTCTCGTTGAGTATGATGAGGTTGTTTACTCTTACCAAGTTTTAGATGCTTTTGACATTAAAGAAAATTATGCCTTCCAGAACTTAATGGATAGTATCGACAAAGAGATAAAGCAATGGCATAGGTACGATATAATGTTTACGGACATTTACTACAAGACAGATATATCTCTAAGAGGTTTAGAGAAAGAAAGCAAATTTATAGATGAGGATGGTAATCAGTACAAAGGTATAAGCCTAACGTCACTATACAATACATCTAAGAACTGCAAGAGAAGACTAAGAGAAAAGTTTGATGAAGATGCTCAAGATTACTTTAACGGAGACTACGACAAATTATTATAAACATGGAAGAATTTAAAGGAGACAAAAGAACTAAAGCTTACAAGGAATGGAAAGCTAAGTTTGACAAAGACAATGAGAATAAGTCTAAGGGACTTGGAGATACTGTAGCCAAGATAACAAAAGCTACAGGTATCAAGAAGGTTGTTAAGTTTATTGCTGGAGAAGACTGTGGTTGTGATGAGAGACAAGACAAGCTGAATAAAGTATTTAAGTACAGGAATGTAAAATGTTTAACTGAAGATGAGTTTAACACTTTAGCTAAGTACTTTGATTCTAACCAAACGATATACAATAAACACGCACAGAAAGAGTTACTACCTATAGCACAAAGAATATTCAGTATAAGGATAACAGGATGTACCTCTTGTGCATTTAAAGGCAAGGTTCTTAATCCATTGAAATCAGTTTACTCTACATACAAATAGATATGAGTTTTTTAAGAGGTAATATAGGAGAGAGCTTATGGCTTAACGAATTGTCTAAGACACATACAGACATAGAGAAAGCACCAAACAAAAAGTTTTATGATTGGGATATAAAAGCTAACTACAAAGGTAGCGAGGTTACTTACGAAGTTAAGTATGACTCTAAAGGTTACTACTATGCTGATAGATACTCAAGACCTGTAAACTTATACATAGAGTTTCAGAATACAAGGAAAGGAGAAGATAGTGGTATCATTGCATCTAAGGCAACATACTACGTTTACATACTAAAAAGTCTAGAAGGTGTAGAGACTGCTTATGTATTTAAAAGACTGGACCTACTTAACCATCTAAGAAACAATGATGTTAAGGTTAAAGGCAATAGCTTTGGAGGAGATAATAATGCTAAAGGATGGACACCTCCACTAAACTCACTAGAACATCTAATTGTAAAAAAGATAAAGTTTATTTGATTTAACAAATAATATTACTATATTGCAGTTCATTTAAAATACAACATTATGAAAAATATAAAACTGCTAAACGGAGATGAGTTCAAAGTATCTGATATTATACCTAAGATGTATGATGATGTTTTTTACTATGGCTACTTAGGTCAACACGCATTATCATCTTCTTCTTGTAAGAAATTAATAGAGTCCCCTAAAGCATACGCAACATCACTTACTGAAGGTTCGCCAGATAGTCAAGCACTTAGAGATGGTAGACTAACACACTTATGTGTACTAGAGCCACATAGGCTTGATGAGTTTACATTTGTAGATGGAACTAAAGCTAGTAAGAGTTTTAAGTTAACAGCAGAAGAGCTAGGTAAAGATTTGGTTTACACTAACCTAGAACTTAACAAGGCACAGAAGATAGCTAAAGCTGTATTGGCTAATGAAGAAGCTGCTGCTTTACTAAGTGGATGTGAGTTTGAGATACCTGCAATAGGAGAGTTTATGGGATTACCATTTAGAGGTAAGGCAGATGCAAAGAAAGGCACAACTATCATAGACTTAAAAACTACAGCCAACATACAAGACTTTGAGTACTCAGCTAAGAAATATAGTTATGACTTACAGGCAGCTTTGTATCTAGACTTGTTTGATGCAGATGACTTTATATTCTTAGTAGTAGACAAGAGAACGTTAGATGTTGGAGTCTATACTATTACAGCAGGATTTGTAGATAGTGGACTACAGAAGCTACAGGTGGCTACAGATGCTTATAAGAATTATATTATGAGTGACTACGATTTAGAACAATATACATTTTACGGAGAATTGTAGTATGCCATTTAAAAAAGAAGTGTCCGACCACTTTTACGAGCTAGGACTTGACTTACTATTTATAGGTTACACTAGAGAAGACTTGGTTCTTTGGATTAAGAAAGCAGAAGAAGATGAATGTTATGAAGAGTGTGACGGATTACTTAGAGCGTTAAACTTTAAAGGTAGTATGGAGGAAATGGGATATAACTATGGCGAAGAAGAAGAAGACTTCATTTAACTACTACAAGACAAACAACGAGGCTCAGAGTCATTGCTTTAAAAAAGGATATGTAATATACCCAGAGGCATTTGAAGGTAGCTGGAGAGTATCAATAGAACTAGGGCATAGGAAGCATACATATCCAGAGGTATTGTCGCTTACAGAGGCTTATATTAAAATATGGAAAGAATACGAAAAAATACAAAACAGAGATAACAATGGCAAAACTTAGAACATACAACGTAGAAGCAGCTAAACAATTAGCTGATAAATTTGTACAAATAACAGGATTAGATTTAACAAGCACATCAAGATATCAAGAACAAGCATACTTTAGAGCTTTGTTCTATAAGATAATGTGTGATATAAATGGAATGAATGACAGAATGATTTCCGAATGGTTTGGAGATATAGGAGTAGAAAGAAACAGGTCATCTATATTTCACGCATTAAGAAAGATAGACATTTACTACGAAAGCTTTGTTAAGTTTAGAAATGTTTATGACTTATTCTTTGATGATAAGAAAAGAGAAAGAGAAAGAATAGAGAACAAAAACTCCGAAAGGGTTAGGAGAATAAATGAAAGAATAGATAGAAAGCTTGATGCATCGGATAGAAATAAGATACACGAGTTAGCAGATGTTATTCCAGACGATAGGATAGATGAGATGCACGAGATGATGACGTTAAGAATGAAGTCTTGGGCTTGGAAATCAAAAGATAGATGTGAGGTAATACAGAGCAGTACATCAATGGATGGAATGTGCTGGTAAACAAAACATAAACATATCGTTATAGTATTAAGATTAAACTTATGGCTAAATCAAATGAGATTAAACCTACTGATGGTAGGAAGTATAACAAAAGGAAGAAAGGTCAGTTAGATGTTGTTAAACCTACTACAGCAGCTATAAACAAAGCTAAGAGAGAAAGGATGAAGGAGTTCGGAGTCAAAGCCATTAAAAAGGTGTTTGGTTCTGAACAAGACTTCTGGATGAGTCTAGCAGAAGAGGCTAAGAAAAACCATAACGATAGAAAACTATTACTAGAGTATGTCTATGGGAAACCTAAAGATGGGTTTGGTAATGCTACACAGAAGTCAGCAACACCTGTTATAAATTTCTATGGACATCAACCTCCTACACCAGAAGATATTATAGATGTAACACCAGAAGATGAAGAATAGCATAAACTTACATGACAAGTACATACCTTTATTCCAAAGCAAGACAAGATACAATGTTATTACAGGAGGTAGGGGTAGTGGTAAGTCTTTTGGTATAAACGTATTCCTACTAAACCTTACATACGAAAGTGGACACAAGATATTGTTTACTCGTTATACAATGGCATCAGCCAATACATCTATTATACCAGAATTTGTAGAGAAAATTGATATGATGGGAGTAAATTCTCACTTTAGGATAACTAAGGATGAGATAACTAACCTACAGACAGGTTCTTCCATTATATTTAAGGGTATAAGGACATCTAGTGGTAATCAGACAGCTGCACTCAAGTCTTTGAACGGAATTACAACGTTTGTAGTCGATGAAGCAGAAGAACTTGATGATGAAGGTACATTTGACAAGATAGACTTCTCTATAAGGTCTCAAAACAAGCAAAACAGGGTTATTTTAATACTAAACCCAACTACAAAAGAGCATTGGATATATCAGAGGTTCTTTTTAGGCAATATTGTTGACGCAGGTTATAATGGAGTTAAAGGAGACACAACTTACATCCATACAACGTATAAAGACAACAAAGACAACCTATCAGACTCATTTCTTAGCAGAGTATTAGAGATGAAGGCTAGAAGACCAGATAAATACCAACACCAGATACTAGGAGGATGGTTAGCTAAGGCAGAAGGAACAATTATAAGAAATTGGAAGGTTGGAGACTACATACAGACAGAAAAGACCATTTATGGACAGGATTTTGGGTTCTCTGAAGACCCTACAACACTTGTAAAGATTTCTGTAGATGATTTTAACAATAGAGTCTATGTAAAGGAGATTTATGGCAAGACAGGGCTTTCTACGTCTGATATAGCAAATATGAATAGGGCTGAGTGTGGTTTAGACTTGATAGTTTGCGACTCATCAGAACCTAGACTTATAAAAGAGCTAAAGAAGAAAGGATTAAACATACAACCTGCTGTAAAGAAGAGTGGTAGTATACTATCTGGTATAGCACTTATGCAGGACTATGAAATAATAGTAGACCCTAGAAGTAAAGGTGTTGTAAGAGAGTTTAATAACTATGTATGGCACGAGAAAGGTGTAAGACCAATCGATAAGTTTAATCACTTCTGTGATGCGATAAGATATGCTTTGATGAGATTAGCTACAAGTAAGAACAAAGGAATTTACACAATAAGATAGAGCGTTTAATATAAAGGGGTTCGTTTAATATGAAGGGGTAACAATTGATTTTGTTGCTCCTTTCTCTGTTTAATATGATGGGCTATGTTTAATATGAGGGGCTTCAATTAATTGCTGGTTATACCAAAAATTAATAGTAAATTTATTTTGTTATGTGAAAATATTGTTGTAGACGTACGCATGTGTTCCTCTGTTAAGTTATGCTACAAATCTAGGATAGTGTCAAAAGCTATCAAATCATAAAAAAAGTTAAATTGCAAAGTTTTTTATATTTTTTGTTGTGTAATTAAAAAAAAGAGTTATATTTGCTTAAGAAACAATTATTAATTAAATACACATTACATGAAGAGACATGAATTTAACAAATTAGTAAATCAAAAAAAGAAAGATTTATTAAAACAAGATGCAAAAGAGGTTTTTAAAAGGTTAGAGATTTTACACCTTTATAGATACGGAGGAATTGAGTCTAATACCTTAGAACAAATCTTTACAGAAATAGCACAAGCAGAAATTTTAGGTGTTGATTTTGTAGATAACATTAATATTAACGAAGAAATAAAAGCATTATAACTATGGAAGCAATTACAATAATTACTAAAGCCCTAGAAAACAGAACTACAAATCAAAAATCTATTTTAGATGTTGTCTTGTTTGTTTTTAACAACCCAAGTTTACACAAATCAATAATTGAAAACGAAGACAATTATACAGATTTAATACATGATGTTAGAGGTTTAATGACTGAAGACGAATTCTTTGTACCTAGAGTTTTAAAAACAATATAAATTAAATAATATGAAAATAATAGTAAACAAATCAAAAGCATCACAAAGAAAAAAAGAAGTTGTAAACGAGATTTTAAGTAAGGCAAAAGAGTGCGCTGAACGAGGTATAAATTCTTTTACTTATCATTTTAAAGAAGGGGAAAGAACAAGTTTTCCTCCTCCAACAATAAATATGTCAGTTAAAAAGGCGTCTGAAGGAACTGTCGAATGTGGATATAGGTCTGACTATTACACACATGTTACATATTATATCGTATAGGATTATATCAATAAAAAACAATTAAAAATTATGAGTACAGATAACAAAAAATTAGAGAGTATAATATTATTAATGAACGAATTAGACGGGGAAACCATTCAGTACATATTAGAAAAAATAGGTATGGACGAACAAATACATAATCAATTAAAAGTTAAAAATATGATTAACAGAATAGACAACATTGAAGAAATAACAAAAGATATAACTTATGTAACTGCAAAGATTTTTCAGATGAAAATGTTTAAGGGTAATGTAGACGAAAATTTTGACAAGGTTTATAAGATAGCAAATGATTTTGTAAGCAATCCTCCTAAGGGCTTTGAATGGGGCTTAGGTTTAGACGATGAATTTATATCTGACTTTGTATTTAAAGACACAGAGTATAAATCTTGTGATGGATGTTGTTATGATATAGTAGATGATGATGGCGACATTATGGAACACATTTGTATTGATGATAATCTTTATTAAAACTTTAAATTAAATAACATGATGATAGAAGAATTATTAAGTGAGCCAATAGTGTTTGTTTATTGGGAAACGGATGACGCATTAGCGACATACGAATTTAATTACGAAGAAATAAAACAAGTTATTGAGGCACACAATGAAGATTTTGACACAAACTACAAAACTATCACAGAATTTAATGATGGCGAAGAGTATAGAAAAATAGATATTAACCTACCATTTTAAACAATATAATATGAACATAAATATTTTAAAAGCAGTACAGATTTACACTACTAAAAAGGAATTTATAGTGTACACCATTGTAGACAACAAGATTGATAAGATGATACTTACAAATGATTTAACTAGACATCGTAGAAAGTTTGGTTTGGATAGTAGATTTTTATTGACTGATACATTAAAAAAACAATTAAGAATAATTAATATAACTTTATAAGATATGGATACAGAAAACAAATTAATTGCTGAGTTTATGGGATTGGAAACCTCAGACGGATGCTATTTCGAACACTTAACAAAAGAGGGTAAAAGAGAATTAACACACTATATTTTATTAGAATATCATATTTCTTGGGATTGGTTAATGCCTGTAGTGGAGCAGATAGAAAATTTCGGTTTTGAATTTATTATTGCAGAAAGTAGAGTTAAAATAAAACACAACACAGACTATTCAATAAATGAATTACTAAATATTGACATAGTAGGTACAAAAATAGACGCTACTTACAAAGCAGTAATGCAATTTATAAAACAATACCAAAACTAAACTTTTGGTAAGGCAACTAATAAAATAAATATAGGGGATTCCGTATAGATAACAATGATTCTATAGTCCGCAATTGATTCAAGTATCATAATGCCCAGCCTTACCAATTTTATTTGAACAAATAACAACTAAGAATAATTAATATAACTTTATAAGATATGAAACTAAAAACAAAAACATTAATTATAGATAATTTACATAGCAATATGTTTGTAGACTTTTTAAATATTGACTCGGATTATATTTATAACTCCTCAGATATATCTAAAAAATACTATACTCAATTAATAGACAAGTATAATAGTAATGAAGACTACTCAGAGGAGGATAGGTTACAATGCTTAGAAGAAATAATATATGATTTAGCTGAAGACCATTCATTAGATAGTCAATTTATACTAGGCAATGATGCATACACAAAAGAGTATGATATAGATGTTATTTGCTCAGACTATGAAAACTTATTCGATAGCATATTTGTATTTATATCTTGGATTGAAAGATAATATTAACAATTAAATAAATAAGATATGAATACAGAAAAAAACATTTGCCAAAATTGTGGACATGATAATCCTATAGACAACTTTATCTGTGAGCATGTAGATTGTGGTATACCTATGGATATAACTATAAGTATAAATGATATTGGATTACCCGAGATAGAATTTTAAAATAAATTAAGCCACTTTAACGAGTGGCTTTTTTATTTCTGTTTAACAAGAGGGGCTTTGTTTAATATGAGGGGCTATTGTTAATGTAGGTAGATAATTATATCTGTTTAACAAGAGGGGCTTTGTTTAATAAGAGGGGCTCTTTAGAATCATTCCAGATATTATTTAGAGTCATTATAAATAAGAAAATAATTTGGTAGATTAAAATATTTTTTGTAGGGGTTAAAATATTATTAGAATTTTCACAAATAGGAAAATTATTTGATATAAAAAAATCTTTTATGTTAAAATTTGTTAAATTCATTAAAATATTTTTGCATCCGTTTTAAGGTACTTTTTAGGCGTTTTAAGGCATCCAATTTTAAAAAATGTATAAGTACAAAGGGTTCTTTGAGTTCGTAGAATACAAGCAAAATCGCATTTTTTATATCTAAAAATTTGGTAGATTAAAATATTTTTTGTATTCACGTGTGCATGTGCTTTTATACCTTACAAAGCTATATTTTAGAAAATACCTCAACCGCAAAAAAAAAGCAATTTTTTACACATTTTTTACTTTTTTTTGTTGTTTATCCAAAAAAAGGTTGTACATTTGAAATGTTATTAATCATTAAAACTTCAAACATGAATACAGAAACAACAGAAAAATCAAATTTAACTTTAGCTTTCGAGCAAGTAAAAAAACTTAATTTAGGGCTAACACTAGAACAATACATTGATTTAAATGATGTACTTTATACCTTGTCAATTAATTCATTTTCTAAAGGTATGAAAGAGGCTAACGAAATTCACAATAAATACAATAACTTATAAAAATTAATACCATGAAAAACTACAGAAACAAAGAAGTAATATTAGTAGATACTAATACAGGTAAAGAGGTTAAAATTGGGGATACTATTACAACCTTTAGAGGCAACAAAGAGATAGCTAAATTTTTCCAACCCCCTCACAAATCAAGTGCTTGTGGAAAAGTTAACAACTATTATGCTAGTGTTTATAATTGCAAGTACAAAGAAATATAATATTAACGGGGGCTTAAAAGCCCCCATAAAACAAACAACATGCAAACAATTAGACAAGCATTAAAAAAAGCAAATCAACTATTAAAAGAGTGTGCAAAAGGTGCCTCTTATGCTATTAACAATTAAAACTTTATACAATGAATTTACTAACACAAAACACAAAAATAAAACTAACGGGAACCGAACTAAAAAAGAAAGTTTTCAATTTTAGTATACCCGCTTTTAAAACCGCTTTGGGTAAAATTACTTGTCCCTTTGCAGATAGTTGTGTAAAATTTTGTTATGCTCAAAAAGGAAATTATAAAAGGTTTCCGAGTGTACGCAATTCTATGGAAAAAAAATATACACTAACAAAGCAAGATAATTTCATACAATTAATGAATAAGGAAATTATAAAAAAGAAACCCGATTTTATTCGGGTACATGATAGCGGGGATTATTACAGCCCCAAATATTTAAACAAGTGGTTAACTATTGCAATAGAAAACCCAGCAGTAAAATTTTATAGTTATACTAATAGTATTAAGTTTATAAAAGATTTAAAAAACATCCCTATTAATTTTGACTTTATCTTTTCCGATAGCGGTAAACAAGTTAACCTAATAGATAAAAATAAAGATAGGCACACAAAGATTTTTAAGAGTTCTAGCGAACTAATAAACGAGGGTTATACTGATGCATCTAAAATAGATTTGTATAGTACAAAGTGGTATAATAAAACTAATAAAGTAGGATTAATTTTTCATTAAAAATATAACATCATGACAAACAATTATAAAATAAGTTTAACACTATTAATAAAACTTAGCAAGACAAAGAAAACTTTCATTTGTTTTAATGTAGAAAATCAAAAGATAAAAGAGTTCGTTTTAACTAATGATTTAATTCGTTTTAGGAATAGCTACAATACTTTTAAGTTGGTTGAAATAATTAAGCCAAAACTTAGTAAATTAACTATAGAAATTTGATATAAAAATATTAACATATTATAATAAATTAAGCCACTTTTACAAGTGGTTTTTTTATGCAATTATTTTTTAACTTATTGAGGGTTAAATATAGTAGTACTAGATAGGGTAAACACCATAAAAATCGTACATCTAAGCGACTTTTATACCAAAATAATATGAATATACTAGTAATTTTTTATAATGCCTTAGAATTAACGTAATATGGGTTATTCTGGATGTAAGATACCCAATGTTATGAATTCAACAAAATATCTTTTCAATAAAAACTGGATATTCGAATCTGAAAAAATAGAAAAAAGTAGTTTACTATAGGGCTGATTTTCCATTTTGTAAAGTACTGGTTTACAACACTTACTAAAAAAAAGTTGTCGCTACTTTTACAAAACATGCGACACTTTTCATTTTCTGTGTCTTTCTATTGTTCTTATAGTTACTCCTAGTATATCAGATATATCTTTATTGTTTATA
>Ga0208434_1001199_pt1 | contig 10822 bp, 15 predicted proteins | sample 13_taG_FD_184086 | JGI IMG/M metagenome (GOLD analysis project Ga0208434, IMG submission 184086) | Marine viral communities from the Subarctic Pacific Ocean - 13_ETSP_OMZ_AT15268 metaG (SPAdes) (version 2) | ecosystem: Environmental > Aquatic > Marine > Oceanic | place: Pacific Ocean | collected... | reverse complement strand
AGTGGTTACTTATGAACTATGCAAAGGAAGGCGATAAAATACTAGATACACATTTGGGAAGTGGAAGTATAGCTATTGCCTGTCATAATCTAGGTTATGATTTAACTGCTTGTGAATTAGATACAGATTATTACAACGCAGCTATGAAGCGAATAAACGAACACAAACAACAAAAGAGATTATTTTGAAAAGATTTATAAGCGATATGGAAACCATACAACTAGCAATAAAGCTAGGAGATTATGAAGATGCTTTAGAAATGCTACAAGAGGTTAAAGAAGAAATGATTATATTAGATGCATTGAATTATGAATAAAGAACAAATAGCATACGAGAAAGGATACAGAGTAACTAAAGATGGAAACTTGTTAAACCCTAAAGGGACAAAAATAGGTTCTATAAATAATCACGGATATGAAAAGACTACTATAAGAATAAACGGTAAAGGTGTTGTTATTAAAACGCATAGATTACAAGCATACCAAAAATATGGTGATAAATTATATGAAGATGGTATTGTGGTTAGACATTTAAATGGTAATTCTTTAGACAATTCTTTTGGTAATATATTAACAGGTACACAAGTAGACAACCTTAAAGATATACCTTTAAAACAAAGACAATTAAATGCATTGCAATCATCTCACAAAAGGATTAAGCACCCTAAAGAACTTGTTGATAAATTAAAAGAAGAATACAAAGTGTTAAAAAGCTATGCTAAACTATCAAGAAAGTTTAATTTAAGTTACGACACGACGTATTATTTAATAAATCAACGCAAAGTATTTAAAGATGCGTAAGACAACACTAATAAAGAGTTATGCCTATTTTAAGGGCGAACTACAAAGAGCATACGAAAACACAAACGAGAAACTAATAAACTATTATACAGATGAAATACAAAAACTTCTTACTAAATACTACACAAAGAAACAGGGAGAACATACAACACCTAAAAACTTTGATTGAGAAGCAAACAGGAAAAGACATAACAATAAACACTAGACACAGAGAAATAGTATTCGCTAGAAAGATATACTACAAGATACTTACCCTAACTACTAAAATGAGTTACAAGTCTATTGGAGACACACTAGGGCAGACACACGCAACTGTAATACATTCCCTAAACAACTTTGATTGGGATTACAACCATAACCCTGCATTCAAAGAAGCATACGATAGAGTGTATAACTTGTACACTAAAAAGGGTACTGTTGCTACTGTTGAGACAATGATATACGAAAACAGAGTACTAGAAGAAAAGATAGTTGAACTAAAATTTAAGATAGACGAATTGAGAAACGAGTTAAAAGAAACACGTAGAAACAATATAAGACCTAGAAACCAACAAGCAACTATATACAATGCATCAGAAACAGTAATACTGTGAAAAAAGCAATATACATAATAGCAATTATATGGGCTGCCTTTCTAACAATAGGAGCAATAGGTGGAGCGATTGAAATAATAATAAACTTATGAATATAAACCACACAAAAGTATTAGCTTGGATAGTAATAGGAATAATGACAATAGCTATATGGAATAGCATATATAATTTAGTGTTTTAAAAAAGTAAACTAATTACGTTATACTTATAAGCGGTTTACAATAACTTAATACGCTTACATATGTACGACACTAAAGAACTAGAAAGAAAATCACTAGAAGCCATTAAAGAGCATAAGCTGATGTTTATAGAACACGTAGTTGCTTATTTACCCTGTTCAAAGCCTACTTTTTATGAGCATAAACTTAACGAACTTAACAGTATAAAAAAGGCAATAGAAGAAAATAGAACTGTTAAGAAAGTAGCGTTACTTAATAATTGGATTACAACTGAAGCTGCACCTGTATTGCAAATAGCAGCTATGAAGATGATTAGTAGTGATGAAGAAGCGCACAGATTAAACGGCACAAAGCGAGAGATAAAGCACGACACAAAACAAAAGAGTTTTAAGGTAGAAGTGATTGACCACAATACAAGTAAATAAAGTATATAACCATCTAACCAATTCTAATAAGAAGATAACATTAGAAGTTGGTGGAACTAGGAGCGGTAAGACATACAATGTTCTACTGTGGATTATTCTACACTATTGCCAACACCACGAAAACAAAACGATTACTATATGCCGTAAGACATTCCCTGCTGTACGTGCTACTGTGATGCGAGACTTCCTAGAGATACTCAAACGTATGGACTTATACGATGAACAGCACCACAATAAGAGTAACCACGAGTATAAGCTAGACAGTAACCTTATAGAGTTTATATCATTAGACCAACCACAAAAGGTCAGAGGACGTAAAAGAGATTTACTATTTGCCAATGAGATGAACGAGCTGACGTTTGAAGATTGGCAGCAATTAGTATTTAGAACAACAGACAAGATAGTAGGAGACCTTAACCCTTCTGATGAGTACCATTGGATATGGGAGAAGCTAGAGCAAAGGGAAGATGTAGAAATATACAACACTACCTACCTAGACAATCCATTCCTAGACGATAGCATAAGAAGCGAGATAGAACTACTAAAAGACACAGACGAAAACTATTGGAGAATATATGGACTTGGACAAAGAGCAATATCTAAAGCAACTATATTCAAATACACGGAGATTGATAGCATACCTGATGATGCACAGCTTGTGGCTTATGGGATGGACTTTGGATTTAACGACCCTACTACACTTGTTGCGACATACAAGAAAGACCACAACCTATACTTTAAAGAAATGCTATACAGGTCAAAGATGACAACAGAGGACATACACCAATATCTAAAAGGAGTAGAGGTATTAGGTATGACTTATGCAGATAGCGCAAGACCTGAAATAATAGAACAGTTGCGTAGATACGGACACAAGGTGATGAAGTCTTATAAGGGTGCTAATTCTGTACTAGCAGGGATAGACCTACTTAAAAGATACAAACTCCACGTAACAAAGGATAGCGAGAATATGATAAAAGAGTTTAGAAGCTATAAGTGGAAAGAAGATAGAGCAGGTAGGATAACTAACGTACCTGAAGATTTACACAACCACACACTTGATGCAGCTAGGTATAGTTGCTACTCTATATTAAGTAAGCCTAACTTTGGTAAGTACTACATACATTAACTTTATAAACATTTGGTTAATTAAAATATTGTTTATATATTAGCACTATAAAACAAACATTATGAAACGTAAGATAGAAAACTTTATATTTGACACAATAATATACGTAGCTGCTTTTGGACTAGTATGCACGTTTTGCCAACTATGCGCACACGCTGATAAATGGATGGGGTTATGAAAGATTTAAAACTTTTTATAGTGGTTATTCTGACACTAACATTTTTAGTTTGGTCTAAACATTACTTGGGGATATGATAGTAGAAATAGGAAACAAACACTTTAGAGATACAGGGGAAACTATGCAAGAGGTATATTGGAATGAAACCTTTGAGGAGTGGACACCTGTACTATGGGAGCAACAAATGGAGATATAAATAACAAACAATGAGAAACAAACACAATAAAGAATTTACAGAAGAAGATAGAGAGCAGATTTTAGAAATGCTTTCACTTGCACAAGAAAGACTTGAACAATCAGCAGAAGAACATTTTAAAGAAGATTGGAGGCTTTATACTTTTCTTGATTTAAGAATAAATACATTTGTTGTAGAGGCACTAAATGAGGCTATAATAATAAATAAATTAATTGATTTTGATGTAAAGTATTACGAAGATGAAACTACATAAACTACACACAGGAGTTATAATAACCCACATACACACAGGCATAGGGATAAGCGTAAAGGCTAGACATCCTAAAGACAAGGATTACATAGTGTGGGAATTACTACACAAAACACAACAATTTTATAGAGGGCTTTTATAGCCCTTTTTTTTATTCCTAAAAACCTGCTTTATATACGTTATATTTATATGAAGTATGAATTAAACGTACCTACAAGCCTAAACGAGATAACTCTTGGTCAATACCAACAGTATCTAAAACTACCTGAAGGCTTAACCGAAAACCAAGTAGCACTTAAAATGGTGGGTATCTTCTGCCAAGTGCCTGACACAGTTGTAAGAAACATCAAAGCTGCTGACATACAAACAATAGTAGCAACCCTTACAAAGATGTTTGAGGACACTCCTGAACTAACAAGAGAGTTTAAACTAAACGGCAAACGATACGGCTTTATACCTAACCTAGACGATATGTCTTTTGGCGAGTACATAGACATAGACACATACTTGGGGGATTGGGATAACATAGAGAAAGCTATGGCAGTCCTTTACAGACCCGTACAGGGCAGTTATGACAAATTATACAACATAGAGCCATACGAAGCTAAAGATGCGTTAGAGTACAAGCATATGCCTTTAGGAGTTGTATTAGGTTCTATTGTTTTTTTTTACAATTTAGGGAGCGAATTGTGTCAGGTTATGATGGATTATTCACTCAATCAGGAAATGACCTATCAACAGAAGCAAACTTTGGAGCAAAGTGGGGTTGGTATCAATCAATATACGGATTGGCTCAAGGAGACGTTACAAGATTTGAAAATATCACTAAACTAAATATGCACGAATGTTTATATGCATTAGAGTTTATGAAAGAGAAAAACGAATTAGAAGCAAAAAGAATTAAACGAAATGGCTAATACAGCAGTAAGAGGTTTTTACCTAATCACGCAAACTATAAAAGACCAACTACTATTGGATGAAAATGTCAATACGGTTACAACAGGAGATTTAACAGAGATAGACTTATCCAAGCAAACTATATTCCCATTGTCGCACGTTATCATAAACAGCGCAACCATACAAGAACAAGTAATTAGATTTAACATCACAGTCCTAGCTATGGATGTTGTAGACTTTAGCAAAGAAGAAACAACAGATATATTTATAGGCAACAACAACGAGCAGGATGTACTTAACACACAACTAGCAGTATTAAATAGATTGTTTGGATTGTTAAGACAAGCAGACGTTAGCGATGTGTACTCACTTGATAGCGACCCTAGCTGTGAGCCGTTCTATGATAGGTTTGAGAATGAACTAGCAGGGTGGAGTACAACCTTTGACATAACCATTCCTAATGACATATACCTATGCTAGACAATACAGAGGATATATTGAATGGCTTTGCCAAGAGAGTTATACAACAATCTAGGACACGACTAACTAAAGGTAAAAAGAATAGTAGTAAGGAATTATACAACAGCCTTAAATACGACCTTAAAACATCTGCAAATGCATTTATACTAAACTTCTTTATGGAGGATTATGGTATTTATCAGGACAAGGGTGTAAGTGGTACTAAAAAGAAATACAACACACCATTTAGTTATAAGGATAAGATGCCTCCACCACAAGCATTAGACAAGTGGCTAGTGAGAAAAGGTATTAAAGGAGTAAGAAACGAACAAGGGCAATTTATAAAGAGAAAGAGTTTACAGTATCTAATGGCTAGAAGTATATTTAGAAAGGGTATTAAGCCAAGCAATTTCTTTACAAAGAGTTTTGAACAAGCATTTGACAAACTACCAAAAGAGTTAGTAGATGCATACAAATTAGATTTAGAAGAATTTTTAACATCAGCAACAAGTGGCAACTAAAATAAACGTAAGAAGTCCATATTATGTAAAAGCAAGTAATGCTAGTTTGGCATCAGCTACTTTAAGCCTGTATATATACACAGGTACATTTACAACGGATAAGGGAGCAGCTAAATACACAATAACTAAAAACGAGATAAGCACTAACAACTATGTTGTTTTTGAAATTGCAGAACTTGTAAGGGATTACCTAGATATAGAATTTGATGGGGAGTACGATAGTCAAACCGTATGGGTTGAAGCTGATATAGAAATGTTTGATGCTATCAATGGAGGTGGTTCTAGTTTAGGCACAACAAGCACAGACTATATTGCCTTTGATGGTTACGGATATTTTGAAGATGCTATCAATCCTGAATTAAGTAGAACTTACCTACAAAGTAACAACACTATATTTAGACTTGATGACCAAAATGTAAGAGTACCTGTATTTACAGAAGATACTGATAGTGTTACATATAGATACAAAGGGGAAACAAAAAGAACTGACCTAATAAGTAGTAGCACAAATACTAACGGACAAATAGAATATATTACAGTATCAGGAAGCGACAACACAGACACCTATCAGCAAAGAGTATTAGCAGATGGTGGTACTTTAGAACTTACAGAATGTTTAGATGCGTTTTTAGACAGTATTGATATAGGCTTGGTAGATGAACTATATATCAATTCAGATAGTGGCACACAAATCGTTAAAATAGTTACAGAACCTTGCTCAAAATACGAGCCATATAAAGTTACGTTTGTCAATAAGTTTGGTGCGTTACAAGATATTTGGTTTACATTAAAAAGCACAGAAAGTTTAAATACCACAGGAGAAACCTACAAATCAAATGTAGTAGACTTTGGCACACTAACATACGACACCTACAAACCACAGGTAGCACAGTATAACAAACTAGGAAAGGAAAGCATAACCCTAAACACTAACTATTTAAGTGAGGAGTATAACGAAGTTATTAAGCAGCTTATGATGTCAGAGCAAGTATGGCTCACTAAACTAACAGATGAAGAATTAGTGCTAGGAATTATACCAAAGACACAAAGCGTAACATACAAAACAAGCCTTAATGATAGACTTGTACAATATACAGTAGACTTTGATTATGCGTTTGATAAAATAAACACAGTAAGATAGTGGTTATACAATTATACATAGAAGGACAAAGGGTTGAGTTATTTAAAGACGAAAGTGTTACGATAACTGACAGCATCCAAAACGTAAAGGATATAGGTTCTATATTTACAGCCTTTAGTCAATCTTTTAATGTACCTGCAAGTAAGGCTAATAATAAAATATTTAAGCACTATTATAATTATGATATTGATTTAGCATATTCTTTCAATGCTAATGATTTGGTTTCAGGGATTATAGAACTAAACAACCTGCCATTTAGGAAAGGTTTTATAGGGCTTGATGGTGTTACATTAAAAAACAACAAAGCACACTCATACAAAATTACATTCTTTGGAGAAACAGTAGATTTAAAAACAAAACTAAAAGAAACTAAATTAAGTACAGTATTTCAGGGAGTTACTACTTATGACCACGAGTACGGAGTATCAACTGTCAAAACAGGATTACAAAGTAGTTTGGCAAGTGGAGCAATAAGATACCCTTTAATATCACATACTGAAAGATTGTTTTTTGATAGTGGTACACATACTGCTGATGACCGTAATTTACACTATGATACAGGTGGCGGTGGAGGTGGTTCACACAATCACGGTATAAGATACAATGACTTAAAACCTGCTATAAAATTAAGTACTATTGTAGATGAAATAGAAAACTTTACAGGATTGACTTTTACAAGTGGAGCAAGTGATGACTTTTTCGACGAAACTAATAATCCTTTGTGGGGTACTTTATATTTGTGGTTAAGTAGAGTAAAAGGCGCACTAGGTTTAAACGTAACAGGGACAGCAGTTGTAGATATGCCATTTACAGACTTTGATTTTTCAAGCGCAAGCCCTAATGAATGGTCACCCGAATTACAAGGTACTACCCCTGCTTTCTCTCCATATTCTAGGATAAATTCAGGAGTTTGGACTATAAGACCACAAGCAGCTTTTTTTCCGAGTGATACATCGTACCAATACTATACAACTTTTACGCTAACAAGCACATCACAATATACAATGATTATTGAAGATGTTACAAGTACTCCATTTACAGTAGCATCAACAACAGGAACAGGAACACTTACATTAAGTAATGTGTTTGTAGGTACAAATAATGTTTATGGTCAAATAAGAAAAATAAGATATAGGGTAACAAGCGAAGACCCTGCTATAACATTCACACCTACAATTGACTTCAAGTACCAAATCTTTCAAAGTGGTAGTCTTTCAACATTTCGCACACAAATTACAGGTAACGCAATAGAGCCTAATGGTGCTGTTAGTAATATAGTAGTATCAGACCAAATGCCTGATTTAAAAGTAATAGATTTTCTCACAGGGCTATTTAAGATGTTTAACCTAACAGCTTTCGTACAAGACGATGGTAAGATTAAGGTAATGACATTAGATAATTTTTATAACGCAGGTAATTCTTATGATGTAAGCGAATTTATAGACGTGAATGAAAGTAATGTGAATTTTGCAATACCTTATCAAGAGATAGCATTTAGATTTAAAAAACCAAACACATTTTTAGGTATAAACTTTAGCGAGATTAACAACAAAGTTTTCGCAGACCTAGAAAGCACAACAGCAGAAAACGCTGATGTACAAACAACTAATAGAGGTGGCAAATATGTAGTGCAGTTACCTTTTGGCAAAATGATTTACGAAAGACTTAATGATTTAGATGATAACACACAAAGTTTAATGCAATACGGCTACTGTACTGACAAAGACCAAAACCCTATTAATATAGACCCTCTTATTTTAAATATAACAAACGAAACTTTAACAACAGGGCATTATTTAAGTTTTTACAATGGCACAAGTACAGGCACAGCGGCAGGATTAACTACATATAATAGACCATCTAATACATACGGCACAAGTCAATCTTTAAGTTTTGGCACAGAGATAGACGAGTACACAGGACTAGCAGAAGATGATAGCTTATTTGAGAACTATTATAAGAATTATATTGTAGATACTTTCAATGCTAAAAGAAGATTAGTAAAAGTAAAAGCATTTTTGCCATTAAGGGTATTGTTAAACTATCAGCTTAATGATGTATTTATCATAAATGGTAGGGAGTATATTATAAACAGCGTAAACACAAACCTACTAACAGGCAAAAGTGATTTAGAACTATTAAACAAGCTATGATAAAAAATATACTAGACTTATTAGAATTAGCAAAAGGAGAAACAGAGAATATCCGTATAGCACAGGGTAAGTATCATTTGCCTAGTGGGTTAATGGGTGCAGGTAAAAAAATTAAAAGAGAGGCGAAATGGCAGAAAAAATAATTATAGACCTAGAAGCAAAAACTGACAAAGCCCTAAAAGGCATACAGGATTTATCGCAAGAGGTTGGAGATTTAAATAAAGAAGTAGCTAAAGGTAACAAGCAAACAGAAGAAGGCTTAAAAGGTGTTGAGAGCGCATCTAAAGATACAGCTAAAGGTGTAAGAGGTATTGGTAATGCCCTAAAAGCAGCAGGTATTGGTTTGGCTATTGCTGCCTTTGCTAAACTAAAAGAAATATTTGAACAAAACCAAGTAGTAGCAGATGCGTTTAATACAGCCTTTGAGTTTATATCTATTGCGTTTAATGACTTTGCTAATTTTGTTATAAATAATGCTAGTGTAGTAACAGATTTTTTTAAAGCTATATTTGAAGACCCTATTGGTTCTCTTAAAACGTTTGGCAATTTAGTCAAGGAGAATATCATAGAAAGGTTTGAAAGTTTTTTAGATACTCTAGGATTTATTGCTAGTGCTGTTAAAAAAGTATTTGCAGGGGATTTTGCAGGTGCATTAGATGATGTAAAAAATGCAGGTAAGGAATATATCGAGATATACACGGGTGTAGAGGGTACTTTTGACAAGGTTGCGGATGTTGTAACAAAGGCAGTAAAAGCAACTACTGAATATGTTACAGAAACAGGTAAAGCAGCAGCAGCCAACGTAGAATTAAGTAAACAAGCAGAAATAGCAGCCGTAAAACAACAAGGCATAGTCGAGAGTTTTGACCTACAAGCTGAAAAGTTACGACAAGTAAGAGATGAAGAACGTAACACAATAGAAGAACGTATAGCAGCTAACAATAGACTAAAGGAAACTTTAGATGAGCAAGAACAAGCGATGCTTAAACAAGTTGATTTGCAAATAGCAGCAGCACAAGCGGAGTTTGCTAAAAACCAAAACCAAGAGAACACTATACGCTTACTAGAAGCACAACAAGAGAAAGAAGCAGTATTAGCACAGATAGCAGGATTTAGAAGTGAGCAGTTATCTAATGACCTTGCACTAAACAGAGAAAAGCTAGAACTTGAACAAAGTATAAGCGATGCAGAAGCTGAACGTGCAATAAACGAAGCTACCTTTAATGCTGAACAAATAGAAAATGAGTATTTAAGATTACAGGCTTTAAGAGATGTAGCAGAGCAAGAAAAAGTTATAGAAGAAACTAGGCTTACCGAAAAGATGAACAGCTACAAGGTAGGTACACAAGCCTTTCAAGATGCTCAAAATGAACTATTGCAATTCCAACAAGAGAACGGACAAAAGCAAAAGGAGTTAGAAAGAGATATAAATAAGTCCAAACAACAAGAGATAACAAATGCACTTGGAAACATAGCAGGTATAGTAGGACAAAACTCTAAATTTGGAAAAGCTATTGCAGTAGTACAAGCATTAAGAGATACATATGCAGGTGCTAACAAAGCATTAGCGCAAGGTGGTATATTTGGATTTGTGGGTGCAGCAGCAGTAATTGCAGGGGGTTTGGCTAATGTTAAAAACATCACAGCCTCTAAAGACCCTAGACCACCAAGCTTTGCAAAAAGCGCAGGAGGGGGTACATCAACACCAACTGCGCCTGCATCAACCCCACCTGCATTTAACATAGTAGGAGCAAGTGGTACGAACCAATTAGCAGAAACAATAGCAGGTCAAACACAGAAGCCTATAAAAGCGTTTGTAACATCACAAGACGTAACAACTGCACAAAGTTTAGAGCGTAATATAGTAGAGGGCGCATCAATATAGTAAAATATAAAAATTA
>Ga0208434_1001197_pt1 | contig 10835 bp, 14 predicted proteins | sample 13_taG_FD_184086 | JGI IMG/M metagenome (GOLD analysis project Ga0208434, IMG submission 184086) | Marine viral communities from the Subarctic Pacific Ocean - 13_ETSP_OMZ_AT15268 metaG (SPAdes) (version 2) | ecosystem: Environmental > Aquatic > Marine > Oceanic | place: Pacific Ocean | collected... | reverse complement strand
TTGTCCTACTTTAAACCATACCATTCTCTCTTCGTCTGTCAAGAGGGGACATTTATCCGGGTACAGCTTGTCAAGCTTATCTATCAAATCTTTTGACAGAGCGGGTAATACTATTTCTTCATTCATCATATAAGTTCTAGTTGTTTATTTTCCTGTTTACACCCTACTCCCCATTGTTCAGCCATAGCATCTGCTATACCTTGGAATGTTTTAGATCGTAGTTTCTGCCGTTCTGCTTTAGTCTTAGCTTTAGCAAATGCTTCAGCATACCAAGCCGGATGTTTCTTACCACTCTTGAACGTAACAAACTCACCTTTACCCACGATCTTTGTAGGCTTTAGCTTAGGCAGATTCTTCAACCATAGGCAAGTAGTTTTCTGTGCTTCATCCCCGAACTGCCACGGCTGTATGATCTGATCCGGCTTTCGTATCTCTGAAGATATAACACTAACAGGATTCTCAACTGCTATCCGTTCAATAGGTGCATTCATAAGTAAACGTACAAAGTCCAATGCTTCTCTTCTGTTATCCCATCGCTCCTCATTCCTGCTGCCGTCTTTGTTATATAACCATCTGTTACCACTGACTGCTAGGTAGGTGCATGGAGGGTGGGCAATCATTAAGTCCCATCCATTGTTTAGTACATCTGTAACAGAGCCTTGGTAGTGTGAACCGGGTACATCTGTAGGTAACAAGTCACAAGACATTGCATCGTGTCCCTGTTTAATGAAAGCATCTCTCACTGCTCCACTGTATTCACACGCTATCAGTACTTTCATTCGTCGTTCTTTATATCGTCTAGTTCTAGTGGTAAATTGCCACGTTTTATTTGATCCTTTGTCCACAACCACGCTGACGCATTCCACAAGATTGCACCCGCATGATCCTCCGTTTCGTCTCCTTCAGCTAATGCTAACAAGTGCCTGAACATACTGTCGTACAGTCTTGTTAACGGGAATCCTTTTCGCCAGTTGTTGTCTCCGTAAAGTTTACCGCCATCTTCAAATCTTTTGGCGAGCGAGCGTAAGGCGATTGGAGGAATAAGCGAGGGTCGTCCCCGTCCAATGTCCCCGTCACGTCTAGCACCTGTGGTGAAATCTTTAGTATATCCTTGGTTTGGTAGTTTCTCGGTGTCCATAGTTTTTTTATTGTGTTAGTTCTAAAGCAATAGTTATCAGCTTGCAGCAGTCGTGCCATCCAAGCGTTCATCAGAGCGTCGTTCTCTGTCATGCCTACATCTTCGTAGCACTTTGCTACAGTCTCCCATTCATATCCTTCTTTCTCAAGTAGACGTTTGGCAGTGACAGCTCCCACTTTAGGTACACCACTGTATCCATCTACAGCGTCACCCGTAAGTGTTTGTATCAGGTGGTATCGGTCTGCGTCCTCTTCACTGACGTGATGCGTTTCGTCTTTGTTGAAGTCGTAGTAGATGCCCGGTACGCTTTTGAAGTCTTTGTCAATGGAGACGATGATTGTTTCTTCATCCATCTTTTTGTCCGTTGCCAGAATTGATATGACGTCATCTGCTTCTAAGTTCGGCCATAGTTGACCGTCCATTTCTTCTATTATCCACTTCTTTACTTGTTTTAATATGATAGGTAATCGACTCTTTGATCTGTTAGATTTGTAGTCAGGGTTAAGAACACGACGATAGTTAGCACGATCAGTCAAAGCCATAACGATGTCGTCTGCTTGTAACTTCTGTTTAAACTCTTCGACGCGATTAACAATACGAGCTTTGGCTAGTGCCATGTCAGCGTGTACTGTCCACATCTCCTCCTTCCACTCGATTGATTCCTCGGCTATCACTGATGCTTCAAACGCTAACACGTCAGCATCAATCAATAATGTTTTATTCATAATATAGGCTCCAGTTATTCTGCCACTTCTTGTACTTCGATGTACTGTCAGGTGCTGGATTTAGTTTTACGGTTTTAGATTGTATCTCGTTTCTTGGTATCATCCACCACGTATCAATAGGTACAACATATATACCAACAACATCGATGTCGTCTGACATATAGTTCTTATTCTCACAACCAACGGACGTGACACAGCTATAACAATTCTTAGCCGGGATAGCCCGTGTGTTGGTTGCTTTGATTTGTACCTTTAGAGTACCTGCTGGGCACGTGACGATTGAGTCCCAAGGCATTGGTGTTACAGGTAGGTGCGGTTCAAAGTTCCGCTCTAAACATTCAGTGATAAACTTTTGTTCAGCTATTGCTCCTGTTCGCTGGGCTGATGAGGTCGGCATAGGTAGGTTAAGGTCAACAGTATCGTATAATTCTGCAACCTTCAAGTGCCAATCGTATTCAAGCTCTAGTGTGTCTGTGCCCACGTCTCTCCTACCTTTGCTTCCCCATCCAACATGACGTTTAGTTTTAACTCCTTACCTGCACGTCGTATTGCATCAACAGCTAACTCACAGAATACAACTGCTTTATCAGGTTGTACCTCTGCTTGGAACTCGTCGTGTACGTTGGCAACAAAGCTGTACTCTCTACCGAATTGCCACTTCATCTGATTTAGACGATTGAACAATTGGATCAATGCTACCTTCATACACACAGCACCTGCTGATTGTAACAACATATTCAACGCAGCGTGTGGTGAACGAACAGGAAGTATACGACCATCCAATCCAGTCAGCTTGTTACTTCGTTGTACCTTTTGTTGTACATCTGCTTGTAGTTTACGTAGTGCTGGTAGGTTGCTAAGGAACTTACGCTTTAACATCTGTCCTTCTTTAGCACTACCACCCACGATCTCACCAATCTTAGCGTCACCTGCTCCGTAAAGAAAAGCATAGATAAACGTCTTAGCTTGGTCACGTGTCTCCAGTCCTGCTGCTTTCTGATTCAGTGTGTGTATGTCTCCTTCAATAACAGTCTTAGCGTACTCACCACCGTCATAGTAAGCTAGGTAGTGGGCAAGCATTCGTAGTTCTAATCCTGCTGCGTCACACCCCACCAACTTGTACCCGTCTCCTGCTTTAAACAAGTCACGACATTCTTCTCCATACTCAGCACGACACGCAGGTACTTGGGCTACATTAGGATTCTGATGAGTACAACGACCAGTGACTGCACCGTTTGTGTTGACCCGTCCGTGTATCCGTCCGTCCTTTTGTAGCTTTAACCACGCTTGATTACCCTCTGCTAATTGTCCTAACCTCTTGGTAACCAACAAGTAATCACACAACACCTCGGCAAACGGATGCTCAATACTACGCAACACCGCTTCGTCTACCTTGGGTGTCTTAGCGTCAGGTTCTATTGGTAGTTCGTATCCTAAAGACGACAAGCGTTCGGCTATCTGCTGACGACTACCGGGATTGAATGGTATCGTCTTAGTCTTGTTAGCTAACTTGACTGCATCTTTGACTAACGTTTGTTTTAAGTTACGACTCTTCAGTTGCTTCTTTAGTTCCGTCTTGGTTGCAGCTGAGATTGTTTCTAGTCCATCTTCCCACTCGATCTCCAACGACCAACCACTCGGTGTCTTCATCTCCTCTTGTTTAGACGGGAACTCTTTCTGTAGTTTATCCAATAGATCAGCACGAACACCTGCCAGTTTCATCTCCAACTTCTCTGCTTTCCCGATGTCAAAGGCGAAACCTTTCTTCTCTTGTAACCTCATCAGGTACGCAAACCAGTGCTCGATCGCTAACATCTGACTGCTAGGTTTACTACTCATCAGATAATCATACAGCAGTTGGGTTACGATTGTATCTCGTTCGCAATACTTCCTCATCTCCTCGTTGTATTCGTCGAACGCTCCGTCTTCCTCACCGTATGATAGCTTGGTCAGTTTGTCTAGCCGTAATCCCCACGCTTTCAAAGAGTGACTGCCTACCAAAGTCTTATCAAACTTGTTACGTAAGAAGTCGTCATTGCGTACGTCAGGTACTATACACTTAGCCATGACCATCGTATCTAATACTTTAACAAGCGGTGGATGGAAGCTGTACAGTTTACCAAGAGCAGGTATATCAAAACCGAGGACGTTGTGTCCGACTATCCGTTCTGCTTTAGCTAACTCATTTAGTCCGTTTCGTATACCAGCACCGTGATACGTTATCATCTTAGGCGTGGTAGGATCGTAGATAGATAGACAGTGAACCGTGTCAAGATCTGTCAAGTTCGACCAGTCCTCTATCGCATTTGTTTCTATATCAAAGAATAGTGTTTTCATATATTTAATTCTAATTGGTTTAGTGTCATCCACGTTGATGCACTCTGTTCGTTTTCTACACGGTCAGCTATAACCGCAGCTCGTTGTCCTCTTGTCGGTGGTGGATACATACCAAAACGTTCAACTAACAAACCATTACGTTCTGCATTTGTAGAGTCTGCACTCTTTAGTGGTAACCTAGTAAACACTTTTGGATTTAACATACGCAACCCGTGCATCCGTACCTTTAGTTTTCCGTTATTATTTGTAGCTACATCCATGATCTTAGTCATACGTGCCCACCATATCTTAGAGTTAGGTTGTGAATACTCACCACTTGATCCAAGACATATGTAGTCGTAGTTATCTATCAACCGTTCCAACCGTTCAAACGATTCGTGCATATGATACACTGGTACTCCTATATGTTTAGGTAGCGTCCACTCTTCCAGCAGTGCGTCGTTCTCCTCTTCAGTACCGTCAATAACATCAGGCATCACTGCCCAATCAAACGCTGGGTGCTGCATCCACTCCATAACAAACTCAGTGTAACCACTCATATCAAATGGCTTGCCTTGTTTCCACGCAGTGAACGCACCATTGTCCAACGCAAACGAAGAACACACGGAAGCAAACAACGGGAGCTGTGAACGAGAAGCATAACTAATAAAACAATGACGACCCTTTGACAACGTCACCATGTCTGATGTAGTACCTGCTCCTGCCATGCCGTGATAGTGTATCATTCTTTCTTCTCCATTAACTCTAATGCTTCTTTCAACGTAGGAACTACACGTGTGCTGTGATAATTAATCCACGGTGATTTAGATGTAGTAACAGTAAGTACTTGTTTGTGCATTGACCACGCAAAGAATACTTCCATCGCTGTACCATAGCTAGGTTCAGGTGAATAACACAATACAGTGTCTGCTGCCGTGATTGCTCGTTTGTCTCCGACGACTATACGATCTACATTCTCTTGTTCCTTACCTCTGTAATCTCTGACAGTAGGATCAAGAGTCATGATGTTCTTAGCACGTAGCACAGCTGTTGCATCTTTTCTCCACTCAAAGCAAGACTCATCTGACTGTCCGTATATTGGTCCTGCTAAATAAGTTAGAAGTGTTTTCATTAAGCTAGTCCGTATCTCTTTAACATTTTAGTTGGCTCAATAAGTTTACCTGTTTTTCTATCCGTATAAGATTTTTTACTACCATCCGAATAAGTTATCTCTTTCGTAATTTTATCGTATGCCACTGGGGTTTTTCCCATTTGTTTTCTAACTGCATCAATGTCTGACCAGAATTGTTTATCTTTTAATTTCATATTGTTTAGAATGGATTGTTAGTTGTTGTGTCGGTGAACACGTTCTTATCTTCTGTGTATCTGCCTGTGTCTCCGTCGTAGTTAAGGGTGGTACAATGTCCTGTCTGTCCGCTGAATCTATTCTTTAACACTCTTACTCGTGTCTCATTAGATGTAGTCTCAGCTTGTTGGTTACGTTCCAATCCGATGACCATGTCCGATAGCTGTGCTATAGCTTGACTGCCCCTCAGATGGTGTAGACTTACTCGTCCTCCTTCTTCGTGACCACTATCCACACGCTTCAAGTGACTAACTAACACCATACCACACCCGGTCTCTTCAACAAGACTACGCAGCTTGGTCATTGTGTTATCAATCAATCGTCGTTCGTCATCTCCTGCTATACCACTGACAACAATCGATAGGTGATCTAGGAATATCCATTTACAATCGAATCCTTTTATCAGATATCGTATCTTGCCTAGCAAGTTGTCACTGTCCATACTTCCGAAGTGATCGTAGGTGTAGAACATTCCGTTACCCACTGTCTCTTCAAAAGCAGGACGTAACGCTTCGGTGTCCAGTTGTTCCTCTTCAAGGTGTAATGGTTTGTTCAGATGGATACCCATGATACCAAGAGCAGTACGCCTGACGGATTCCTCCAGTGCTATATAACCTACCGTCTCGCCAAGGCCTAGTAGATGATGAGCTATCTCACGACAGAACAGAGACTTTCCTATTCCACTACCCGCACATACCGTAACTAATTCACCTAGTCTCATGCCGTGGGTTAACTCGTTTAGACTGAAGTACGGATACGGCACTGCTTTGTGTTCGTCAGTATTACTTACCAACTCCCACAAGTCTTTACCGTTTACGATTCCGTCAGGTCGATACTCTCTTGCTTCATATAAACAACTGACCAACTCTTTCGACTTGCCACCTGTCAACATATCAGACGGGTCTTTCAGTGGTAGCTCTGCGATGTGTGCTTTGCCGGGTGTCAGGAGTGCTGCACATTCAGCTGCCCCCTTACGCCCAACATCATCCATATCAAAACAGAACACTACTTTCTCGAACCGTTCTAACCAATCGATAGCTTGTGCCACGTGCTTCTTTGCAGCACTTGCTCCGTTTGGTACGCTAACCACTGGCCATCTATTATCCATAGCCTGTGACGCACTCAACGCATCGATCTCTCCTTCGACTACAACAACACGACGACCCCCTTCTTTCCACAGGTGCTGACCGTACAGACCGACTAACTCACCACGAACACTGAAGTTCTTGTTAGCATATCGTATCTTCTGAGCAACAGGTTTCCCGTCTCGTGTTTTATAGTTAGCTATCTGTACATCCTCACCATTCAAACGACCAACCCAGTAGCCCCACTTCCGACACGTTTCCTGTGTTAGGTTGCGTCTTGGTATAGCTTTGGGTTCGCCAGTAAGGAACTCTCTCGGTGTTGGTTCACTCATTGTCTTTCCTCGTCCTCCACTATAACTGTTGCAACTGAAACAATAGGTGCTTCCGTCGTCGTTGGTGGAGAGAGCGTCACTACTCCCGCACTCTGTGCATGGTTCATGCGTTTTTGTGAAAGCCATGACTTTGGTATAACTTTATCTGCATATTTAATTCCCTTCTTTTCGCACCACATTGCATACGTTGTCTTAGACTTCTTGTTGATCTTGTTACTCGCTCGCTGAAACACCATGCGTATATCTAAGTGCGGGTGTTGCTTGCGTACTAACAAGTGCTTTGTCCTGTCCTCCACCGTCCACACTCCCTTGGCCTCAACAATGATGCCGTTAGGAAGTATGAAGTCGGGAGTGTATGTGCTAACCTTCTGATACTCAATAGTTAACGTCTCGTACTTGAACTCAACGCCACTACGTTTCAGTTGGTGTGCTAATTTAGATTCAAATCCGGAACGATAACGATTATTAGAAGTTCGCTGTGACTTCGGTTTCGTCCGTTTCTTCCGCATCGAATGTAGTGTCTAGGTTTTCTCCTCCGTTAACGTATCCTTCTTCTTCAGTAGTGAATCCGAAAGCGTCGGCTGCTACGCCAGATACTCCACCGTTCTGTAGTTCTATTACTTGAACAGCTTGCAACTCAAACGATACACCAAACCCTGCCATCGGTGTGTACCAAAACCTTGGACGAAATGCCATGTTAACTTTACTACCACCCCATACTTTAACATCTTCAGGTAACGGTTGACCTTTACTGTCGAACAGAGCAATTGATAGAGTGTAAACACTACCGTCTTTGCGTCTGCCTCCAGCTTTTAATTTAGACTTAACAACAAACGCTCCGTCTTCTTCTTTAATCGGGAACTCTTTCTGTTCAATCTTCTTACCAGCGTTCTGTTCTTGCACAGTCTTCAACTCCTCTTCGTACAACGGACGTATCGTGCTCTTCAGCATATCTGCTTGGTCTTTATCTATAACTAGATCACAACTGTACGTACCAAACTCAGGCTCAAACCTCTTGTTCGGTTCATTCAGGTGACAGTACTTAGCTGTACCCTTTACTTTTATTACATCGTGTTTCTTTCTTGCTTGTATACTCATTGTTTATTTATCGGTGTTATGACAGCAGATACATGGCTCGATCTATTGCGGTGACATCTAAGTCTCCAAGTTCAGGCAGTTCGGGCAGTTTCGCTGTCGGGTGTTGATTCAATAACTCACATCTGAACTCGGCTAGTAAGTCAATTGAAAAGAAATTCTTGTATGTTTTTCGTACATCTTGGTGTACTTTACGGGCGTTGGATGCGTGACAGATAAAGCAATCGTGAACAAAACCCATATCAAACTTCATATCGTACGCTAATCGGTGGACAACAGCTGCATCTATCCCGTGTATAAAGTTAGCAGTGACACTTCGTCGTTGTTGCTTCGGATCGATCTCATCAATGTCATCGTACAGGTGTACCATTGTGGACACGTTGCCTACGATAGTACGACAATCTAAACGTTTTGTTTTTGTCAGTCCTTGTACCACTTTAAATCCACTCGGTGTCGTCCATTCAAACACGTGATTACCTACAGCATCCGCGCAACCACGTAAAAACTTTTGGATACGGACAACACTCTCCAGTTCCTGTCTTGCTACTGTGTTAAACTGTTCGGTCAGGTAGTTAATAGCGTCAATCTCCTCACCCACTTGAAACGGATGGTTGTCTCCTATGATAGTAAGAAACCTAGACATGACGTGATAGTACGACTGTCCATATGGTTTGTTCATTACCGCAGCCTTAGCCATAGCTCTCGTAACTCCGTACTTGAACCATTCACTGGCCACGTAACTCTCCTTTGAATGCTCCTTCAACCGTTCGTATACAAGATCGGCAATGTACTGATACATATCTCCTACTGGTTGGTCAGGTACTAGGTTGCAGTGCTTGGCGTGATGTGTGTCCCGTAATAACAAGTGCAATATCTGCATACCGTTGTTACTACAGTCCATACGTACTGGAAAGTGTGACACGTACCCGTATCCTTCTTTCGTAAACTGTTGATACTCAAGACAAAACGCAAGAAATCCAAACGGTTCACTCGCTTCCATCCACCAGTCATTCGTCATTGGATCGGTTGCACATTCTAGTATGTCGTTCTTGTGCTCACCTACCCACGCTACTCGTTGCATCAGTGTACCCTTGATACCCCAAGCGTTAGCCCCGTGTACTAGCAGTCTTTCAGCGTCCTCTTCATCCGTAACTTGTTGACCATCAGCGAATTGCAACAAAGCTCTAGCTAGATCAGTGCCTTGTGGGTGTAGATAAGCTGGCATATAATAAACACGTCCACGATAATCAATACGAGCCGGAAAGTATACCTCATCCCACTCGCTGTATTTCTTAGCCAAGTGCATGACCTTAGCGTGTTGTAATCTTTTGCTACGGTTGGACTCGTTCATGCGACGAATCTTGTCTTGTTTAAACTTCCATTGTCTCAGCTCTTCAGGTCGTTCGTCTCCGTTCTCAAGGTACGGTTGCAATGGTACTTCATGAAAATCAAAGACTCGCTCCAACTCCCAACACTTCTGAGCCACATCAAGTATCTTCTTGTTGATCGTCCAAGGTACTCGTTGTACGTTGTTACAAGCAGTGTAAATAGTATTGATACTAAAGAAAGTATAGTTTGTTTTGCTTGGTCGGTTCATTACAAACGGATCGTTGAACGACTCATACCCTCCGCTGTAATAATCTACCCAGTCTTTCGGTTCATGTGGTAACGCCATACGCATTGGGTCTAACATCTCTTTCCACGTGTCAAACCGTCGTACCCAATCAGTAAACTCACCTGATAACACCACGTCTTTGCGTTGCTTCTTACCGAATCGTTCCATCTTAAATTCAATCAGTCCCGTGTGTGTCTTTATCTCCCCTAACAACCACGCACCCAATGATACCTTCAATCGTTTCTCCCAACACGTAAACCGTCGGTTATTCTTCTCAACGGTGTAGAACCTTTGCATCTTGGATCGCTTTGACTTCTTACCACGGACACCAAACATCTTATTCTTTGGCACGGTCTGTTCAGCTACTCGTTGTCGGGCTACTTCTTCAAATGCTTTACCTATTTCCAACGCCAACCGAGAAAAGTGTCGGTCTTGTGCGTACATCTTATCCAACACCGTCTTCAACGCTATCTGTGCCACCATTTGTGGGTGGAAGTCAGCGATATAACAAAGCCATATCGGCATTGATGGACTGTCATCCCCGGCAAATCGGTTAAAAAAGTCTTCGATGGGTTGTGCTAACTGCGGTGCAAGCTTGCTAAGGATACGCTTACTGCTGTCCATCTCACTACCACGGTCACTTTCTTTATAGAATTGTTGGAACTGGCGATAGGTAGCACGACCCCATCGTTTCATCTCAAACTCAATTGCCTTCGACATCAGTCTTATCTCTCTTTATGTAGTCGTAGGAATATTTAGGACGGACACGCTGTCGATCACTTCGGACAACCTTTAGGTTCTCATCATAACACAACTCATTCTGTGACCAAAAGTAATCAAGTCCGTTCGCTACTTGCTTCGCCAACGACTCGTCTATTTCTATGTCTTCGATCTCGTCCTCGTGTCCGTCCGCTTCCATCAGTCTAGTCTAGTTTGTTTTGTTCGTATTGATCTATTACCCACGCATCATACAAATCTTTCAACTCTTCTCGTTCCTCGTCGGTTAAATCGTCGTCATCCTCGTAATCAAGGAACGATGTTAAATAGCTATCGTATTCTCTCATATTAATTTAGTCCTATGGTTTTGTAGTTATTAAGCATCAAAGTCAACACAATTGACCAGTGAATGTTATCGTCTTTCAAAATATTATCTCGCTCCCATA
>Ga0208434_1001196_pt1 | contig 10835 bp, 20 predicted proteins | sample 13_taG_FD_184086 | JGI IMG/M metagenome (GOLD analysis project Ga0208434, IMG submission 184086) | Marine viral communities from the Subarctic Pacific Ocean - 13_ETSP_OMZ_AT15268 metaG (SPAdes) (version 2) | ecosystem: Environmental > Aquatic > Marine > Oceanic | place: Pacific Ocean | collected... | reverse complement strand
AAGAATTAGATATGCTTGATCCTTCAGTAGAATACAACTTAGAAACTTCACCTTGGAATGCTACAGTCCAAAGTGCCAAAGCACTCAGTGAAGCAAGTGTAGACTTCAATAAGGAGACAGAGTAATGTATAACTTTGCTTTATATAATGCTTGGTGTGATGCCGCTCTTAAACTTGGTTTAGAACTTAAGAGCAAGTCGGGCGGCTGTATCTATATGCATGATCCTGTTAAAGATGTCACAATCGGTAAAGAGTATGATGCAGAACATAACTTTTTTTGGATGCTATGGACCCCACTGAATAAATTGAGTTCGGTGTTTAGAGATTTAGAGAGCAGAGATTGGCAAATGGCACTACTCACTCTTAAAGATAACCACAGCGACTTTCACATTGAGGCAGCAAAGTATCACTGTAACGACGAAAGTCATTATGATTGGTTTCCAGAGATCAATCACAAAGCGCAGGCTAATATTACTGTTGATGGCATCATAAAATGTGTTAAACGCATTAGAGACTTTAACAATCACGATAAGCACCAGACAGCCGCAACACTAAGAGCAAGCAGTTAGAGGAGACAGCGTAATGAAATATCTTAAAGCAACACAAAGTGACATCTACGAAATGTTTGACGCAATCTTAATGGCAACAGATACAGACAATTTGAAAGAAGCAATGTTGGTAGCAAATGCCAACAAAGAGGACCTAATTGATTTGTTGCGTGATCCACGAATGGGCACTGGCTACGACATCACTTGGGATGTATTGGTTGAACTGGTTGACGAGTTTGTTGTGCAACAAACACCATCACCTTTTGCAGAGGAGACAGCGTAATGACACAGAATATGAAAACCGTAAAAGTTTATTCAACAACAGCAGAATGCTACCGTGATGTTCACGAGTTCTATACGGCATTGCTTGACCAAACAGGTGTGCGTATTGCACCAGATGTCAAACACTACGCAGGTGATTCAAACTGTGATGTGAATTTCATTGTTCACTCACGCTTTGAAGACAAACTCAATGAGAAAACAATCAAACTTGCTATTGACAGCGTAGCAGACGCACAAGATATGAATGAGTTTATGATTGTAGAAACTTTTGAGTTCCCTGAAGATTGGTGGGAACTTGGACGCAACGCAAATCCAGGAAATGCTGATAATATCCGCAAGCATTACAAGTGCATTGATAAAAAATACTTTTGTAAAATGTTTGATGATGTATATGATGTCATTGAATGCGGTGCAATGCGTGTAGAGGAGACAGCGTAATGAAACAACAGTTTATAGATCAACTTAATGACTTGATGCTAACATATAGTGCCCAAATGTTAATAGATGTAGCGAGTGAAGATAAACCAGAGATTCCTAATAAGGTTTTAGTTGAAATAGGTCCTATGCTACACAAAGTTAAACAATTAGTAGAGGAGACAGCGTAAAATAAATTTTAGTGTAAATAATACAAAAGAGGTTGACACACTAATGATTAGAACGTATACTAAAGGAACTATTATAAAGTTGTTTGCAAAGTCAAGAAAAAATGCAGAGGATCAAACTACTATGGCCAAAGAAGAAAATGAATCAAAGCAAGTCACGGTCTCACAGCCCATTGTTTTGAAACCTGCACTTCCGAAAGCTAAATAATAGTAACGGTATAGGAACACATGGTTTTATCAGACATCTAAGTAGCATTAAATGTTAAAGTTCCGTGGTTACGTCATTGTTAACCAACTCCTATTATCTTATTACAGACGTGTGTTACCGTGCGTCAATCTAACATAAAGTAGCTTTGCTGACATTGAGTTACTTCTTTTGAGGGCTAACTGTAAAAGGTTAGTCCTTTTTTTGTTTATTTGTCAATTAGGTATAAATAATAATATTAATATAAAGGAGTATGTACAATGTATAAAAACAAATACGCTCATACTGGAACCAAAACAAATGATGGTAAACCTGGAAGACCAGTAAACAGAGACATGTGGATAACTGGACCTGATCCTATACGCAGAGACAAATACTATGCTTACCTCAATCACAAAGCACAAGCCAAGTATAGAAATGAATTATATGAGCTTGAGTTTGAAGACTGGGAACGTTTATGGACAGATGAGAATTGGCACCAGCGTGGACGCAAACTCAACGATCTACTGTTGTGTAGATGGGAGTGGGACGAAGGTTGGACAGTTGAAAATGTTAGGGTATGCCCCAAACGTGAATATCACAAACAAATGAAAAAAACTGGTAGGAAGAGTCACTCACACAATGTTCAGTGAAAACTTTGATCCATTAGAAGAACTACGCAATGCTCAACAAGAAATATTTGAACAAGGTATAATAATTCACAACCTAACACTTGCACATAACCAAACAAATAAAACAGTATTGGATCTTGCCAAACAAGCCGCAGATCTTGCTAAACTTATAAAGCAACAAGCTGATTTGATTGGTATGCTTAAAAAAGAAATAGAGTTGCTTAAACAATGAAACTTGCACCTTGGCAAAAAACAGTTGCTGACGATCCCAGTCGCTTCAAAGTAGTAGTGGCAGGTAGACGTGCGGGCAAAACATTCCTCAGCATAAGAGAGATATGTTATAGAGCAAGAGAACCAAACAAAACTATATTCTACATCACAAGCTCATACAGAGCCGCACGTATGATTGTTTGGAAGCCACTCAAACAAAGACTGTTGGACCTACGTTGGGTAAGCAAAGTCAACGAATCAAACCTTGAAATAACACTAAAGAATGGCAGCGTTATTGCACTCAAAGGTGCTGATGATGGTGGACAAAAGCTGAGAGGTATCAGTCTAAGTTATGTTGTAATAGACGAAGCGGCACAGTGTCAGCTTGAAGACTTGTGGGGCGAAGTGTTACGTCCGGCACTTGCTGACCAACAAGGAGGCGCACTGTTTATATCAACACCAATGGGCAAAGCCAATATGCTTTACAACTTATGGTTAGATGCTCAGGACAATGAAAATTGGATGACCTATTCAATTACTACGTTAGAAGCAGGCTTTGTGTCACAAGATGAAATAGACCAAGCACGTACAGAAATGAATGACAAACAGTTCCGTCAAGAGTTTTTGGCAACATGGGAAGATGCTGCACACAGAGTAGCTTGGAACTTTGATAGAGACAAACACATACGTTCAGCACCTATAACTGCCAACAAAGAAACAATACTAATAGGCATGGACTTCAACATTCAACCTCTTGTTTGTGCAATATTTGTAGCTGACAACAAAGAAGACCTATACCAAATAGATGAGATAGTAATCAATGAAAGCCATACACAAGAAATGGCAGAAGAGATTAAAACAAGATACCCAAACAAAAAGATTGTTGTATTTCCTGATCCAAGTGGGTCAAGAAGACAAACAAGTTCCGGTGGTAAGTCGGATCACATAATACTTGAGAATGCTGGGTTCCAAGTGTTAGCACCACGAAAACATGACCCAGTAAAAGACCGAATCAATACTTTTAACAGTAGACTGCTAACAGCAAATGGTGATACGCATTTGTTCTTCGACAAAAAGTGTAAATACACTATAGAATGTTTGGACAAACACGTCTTCAAAGAAGGCACTCAAATACCTGCGAAAGATGGGGTAAATGATTATTCGCACATGTTTGATGCAGCCAGTTACGCTGTTAGTTATCTGATGAAGTTACGCAAACAGGCACAACCAGTCAAACCGCAGCGTTGGACCGTAAGATAGGAAAATAAAATGGATGCATCGCAAATAGCAAGCAACGAAATTGCCGTATTACTAACAGGCAACAATATATATCACACATACAAAGAACAATGGCAATTCTTGCTTGAGTCATATATGGGTGGAGATGAATACCGTCAAGCCGGACACTTGATGCGTTATCAATTAGAAAGCAACAGTGAATATTGGAGTAGAATACAAAACACACCATTAGAAAATCACTGTAAATCAATCATACAAACATACACAAGTTTCTTGTTTAGAGTAGCACCTACAAGAGAACTTGGCACATACGAAAACAATATACAGGTACAAGACTTCTTGCGTGACTGTGATCATGATGACAGAAGTCTTGATCAGTTCATGCGTGATGTTGCTGTATGGAGCAGTGTGTTTGGTAATGTTTGGGTTGTAATGGCAAAACCAGACATAGGCGCACTAAGCCTTGCTGATGAAGTTGCAGCTGGTGCAAGACCATATGTAAATATGATTACACCACTTGCGGTACTTGATTGGCAGTGGCAAAGACTACCAACAGGCCGTTACACATTGTCATACTTCAAATACATAGAAGACGTCAATGGAAGTGTGCGTACTGTAAAAGAATGGACACCAGAGTTTATTAGAACCACAGTAGTAGACACTGAAGAAGATGTGCTTGTAGACAAAATAGAAGAAGTAAATGCGTTGGGCTATATTCCTGCCATTTGTGCTTACAACTTGCGTTCACCAGTTAGAGGCATTGGCATAAGTGACATTGCTGATATTGCGTTTTCTCAAAAGCACATCTACAACTGTACATCAGAAGCAGTAGAGTCAATACGTTTGGACACACATCCAAGTGTGGTTACTACACCAGACGTAAACATTGGCACAGGTGCAGGTTCACTTATACATGTACCAAATGACATAGAGCCAGGCTTAAAACCATATGTGCTATCCTTTGATGGTGCAAGCATTGACTCAATATACAAGTCAATTGAACACACTGTAGCAAGCATTGACAAAATGGCAAACACAGGCAGTATACGTGAAACTGAAAGCCGTGTAATGAGTGGTATATCAAGAGAAACAGAGTTCCAATTACTCAACAGTCGCCTAAGTGAAAAGGCTGATGCAATGGAGCTTGTTGAAGAGCAAATGTGGCAAATATTCGGAGACTATCAGAACCTACAGTGGCAAGGTGAAATTGATTATCCTGGAAGCTTCAACATAAGAGATACAGCAAGTGAAGTAGAGCAATTACGCATAGCGAAAGAAACTGCTACTGATCCTGCATTAGTAAAAGCTATTGACGAACGTCTTGCCCAATGGATGGATGTAGAAGTAGAGTTCTTTGAACCACATGCTATGCAAGATCCAGAAACTGGCGTGACTCGCATAGTACAGACCTATCAAGAACACATTGATCTTGCAAATCAAGGTTGGACACACCCAGGAGAGTAATGTGCCTAAACCAAACAAGTCAATGAAAGCAAACGCCCGTAGAGCACTAAAGATTAGAAGTGCTCTACCCAGGAGCCAAAAAGGCATGACGCCAGTGGGATTAGCAAGAGCTAATCAATTTGCAAAAGGCGAAAATGTTAGTATAAAGACCGTAAAACGCACCTACAGTTATTTAAGTAGAGCGAAGGCATACTATAAACCTGGATCTAAAACGGCCGGCACTCAAGCCTATTTGGGTTGGGGTGGGGATGCAGGTCTTAGATGGGCACGTAGAATACTGGGGAAGTAAATGGCACGTAGAAAACCATTAAAGTATAGAGGTGCAAGTTGTACAAAGGATTGCGGTGGACACAAAGCCGGATTTGCGTACGGCACAAGAGGCGGCCGCAAGATGACTTCAAGAAGCACAAGTTTTAATCGTGGTGTTAGGATGGCAATAAAAGCCACCAAAGCCAGAACCACAAGGAAGAAACGATAATGCCAGTAATGAAGTGTGCAAGCGGAGGCTACAAATGGGGGGCAACAGGCAAATGTTACCCAACACAACAACAAGCAGAACAACAAGGGAGGGCTATAAAAATGGCAATGAAGAAAAAACCAAAGAAGAAAAAAGGTGGACGTAGAGGTTAATTGGGAGGAATACTTCCAAAAAATACGTAGAGTTTGCCCTTGGAGTTGGGTTGAATATCGCAAAGGAAACATTGATATTGCGGTAGGAAATACACCAAAGCCACTGGCAAACTTTGCTGCTCGCATCTACATTGTAGACATAGTAGATCATAATGAATTAGAAGAATACCACGACTATCTCAATGATACAACAGACGATGAATGGTTGTTTAGTCATCCATACTACGGTGGTAATTCAACAGGTATTCCTGTTCTTATACAGCAGGATGCAAAACTACTTGAAAATGCCCGTAAATATATCAAATAGACAAAAAAGGCATAAATAAAAGTATAATAACATATTAACTCTAAAAGGAGGCGAGGTAACAATGACCGTAGAACAAACATTGGCACAAGAACCTACAACTGATGTAGCAACTGAAGCAGTTGAAAATCAGGCAGCAACTAAATCTTACACACAAGAAGAAGTAGACAATATGATGGCCCGTATGCGTGGCTCGTTAGAAAAGAAACTTCTTAAGCCTTATCAAGACTTGGGCGATCCAACTGAATTACGTTCCTTACGTGAAGCAGAAGAAAAGCGCCAACAAGAAGAGGCACTAAAGCGTGGAGAGTTTGAAAAAACTTTGAAAGAATTAGCAGCTAAAAAAGATGCTGAGATAACCAAGCGTGACCAATTGATTAAAGAATATAAAGTCAATAATCCATTGCTTGAAGCAGCGTCGAAATACAAATCTATCAATGCCGCTCAGGTTAAGCAATTACTTACAAACCAAGTAAGATTAAACGAAGGCGGTGACGATGTTGAAGTTTTAGATGCACAAGGTAATGTGCGATATAATGACAGCGGGGAGTTAGTTACTGTAGATGCACTGGTACAGGATTTCTTACAAGAGAATCCACATTTTGTCCAAGCAGGTGTAAGTACATCTAATTCAAAAACGTCAATAGGTACGGAAGTCAAGACAAAAGCATTGAGCTTAGAAAGTTTAGACATGACAAACCCAAATGATAGAAAACTATATAAAGAGGCAAAACAAAAGGGCCTCTTGTAATAACATTGAGCCAATAACAGGAGAATTATTATGGCAAATTCAGCATACGCATCAGGATTTAACACAGATGCATTATTCGTAGCCGCAAAAGCCGCTACAGTATTCGCTGCTCATGAACAAAGTTTGTTCTTAGGTGGTGGAATGATCCCAGTTGTAAACGCACCAAACGGACTTTTACAAGTTCCAGAGTTGGCAGCAGTTACAGCTACAACACTAACTTCAGAAGCAGCACCAGGCGTAGACTTAGACGCAGTGCTTCCAGCTGACACAAAAAACACTATCCAATGTGACATCTATGCAGCTCGTTCTGTATTACGTGACTTGGGTGCAATTGACGCAGGCGAAATTGGTCGTGTACTTGGTAACGCAGTATCAAAAGCATTTGACACAGCAGTATTCACAGCACTCGACGACTTAACAGCTTCTACAAGTGACAGTGATCCAATGACAGTAGACGCATTATTTGATGCCGCTGCTCAAATCCGTGGCAATGGCGAAACAGGCCCACTTATGGGTGTTGTATCACCAGCACAAGCCGCTGCACTAATGAAAGACATTGGTACTAACGCTTATGGCGGTGGTGACTTCCAAAGTGAAGCAATGCGCAATGGCTTCTTAGGTCAAGTTGCAGGCATCCGCATGTTCCAAAGTTCACACTTCAGTGACACAACAAACAAAGGCTTTATCTTTGCAGCTGACGCAGCTCGCATTGCAATGCAGAAGAATGTTGATGTAGAAGTTGCACGTAGAGCAGAAGCTGTTGGTAACGACATCGTTGCTAATCTACATGCTGGTGTTGGCGTTATCGACGCTGGTCGCGGCGTTAAATTGATCAACGTATAAGGAGCAATTAGATGGCTTTTATAGTTGAAGACTCACAAACGATTAGTTTTGCAGAATACGATGACGTTTTTGCAAGAGATCAACGACTCTTTGATGCAAACGAAAGCCTTACTGATGACGTTGTAGAACCACTCCTGATACGTGCTACAGAACGGATTTTAAGTAAATTAAGATCAAGTGAATGGTGGAGAGATTTGTACTTAGGTTTAAGAACAGATAGCAACACCATTCGCACTGTGGCCGACATACCGGCACTTGATGCAGATAACATTATAGGTCGCACAAACGACTTTACTGATTTATGTGTATACGTTGCTCTGTCAGAGTTTATTTTACCTTTGGTCGCAGACTTTGGGGACGAGGACAATGCAGAAAGACGCAAGATGGGTTATTATTCTAACAAAGCGGATGATTTGTTTAGAGAACTTATTATAGCAGGTGATTGGTATGACTTTGATGAGGATGGCACTGTTCAATCCTCTGAAAAAGAACCAGGATTCGCAAACTTGAAGAGAGTTAGATGAGAACGGAAATTATAACATACTTGAGAAGTTTAAGTTTAGGCAACTTTAAGGTGTCTGAAGAACTTCCAAGAAATGAATCAGGTGTGCCTCTGTACTTAAAGAACCAAAACACAATTTATTGTGATGAGGATCAATTTGCAGATGAACCATTTATTAGCACACTCGGTAGTCTTAGTATACACAATACCAGTACAACGGTTAATGTATATGTTAGCGTTGATGGCAAATCGAAGCCATTCAACTATGACTCACTCATAAATGGTATGAGGGCTGCAAAAGACATAAATTCCACTCAAGGCTTTAATTCAAGAACTTGCGATGTATCAACAGAATTTGTAGATGATCTATTGCTTACTCGTCTTGATTTTACATATATTAGACTGACATAAAGGAAAACAAAACATGGCATATATATATCCAGCTCCAGGTGTCGCAGCGAAACAAGTTACATTGAGTATTACTGATAGCGCAGGAACTTTAAGTGGTTCCGTAACTATACCAGCATTACAAGATGTGACTATGAATGCAGCTAACGACGTTTTTACCTGGACACAACTTGATTCTGCTTCTAAGCAGAACATTGCTACTACAGCAACAAACAGCCTTAGTATGAACCTCGTACTTGACAAAGATACATTCTTTGGTACAGGTGACGGCGACTATGCTAATGCTACAACTATGGCAGCTGCTGGCGTTTTTGGTGCTTCTTCGTTGAAGACAAAAATCGGCTTTAGCTTGTACATGGGTGACGAAGACGATGGTACAGAAGGCATAACCGTAACAGGTAATGGCTTTGTTACTGGTCTTGCTCCAACTGTTAGTGCAGACGCACCAGTTTGGGTATCACCAATTACCATTACAGTTGATGGCGATTACACCATTGACGACACAGCTATTGAATAATAGTAGAGCGTGAGGGCGATAAGGGGGTTGATTCCCCCTTATTACCACAAAGGATAGATTGATGGACATAATAGATCAGAAGACTGATAGAGAACTAACACAAAGTGTTTTGGCTGAACTTGCAAAAGCCAATAACGAAATAAATTGTGCTCGTAAAGATTTACACAAAGCACAGAACAGATTAAAGTTTGCAATTATGGTAGCAAACAAAATGATTGATAGAACTGGAGATTAACAGATGAACTTAGAACAACTACTAAACGAACCCCAATTAATTGAAATAAAAGCCGACAAAGAGTCTATTGTAGAAAAATACGGTAGTGCTCCAACTTTCTATATCTATGACAGACAAGATATGGAAATGTATATGCAGTTGGCAAAGTTTACAGGCAATGAGTCAGACCTAAGTGAACTTACAGAACTTGTCAAAAAATTAGTACGCAATGAAAAAGGCGAATTAATCTTACAAGGCAAAAAACAATTACCACCTGATGTAATGATGATTGTTATAGAGGAGACTATAAGCAAATTGGGAAACTTGGTAACCCAGACTTCACCCAACCAAACAGCGAAATAAATGCTTGGTTGATGTTGGATTTGGTAGCAAAAAGATATGGAATGCTACCAAGCCAAACATTAAGTCTGGGAAATTCAATAGACGTAAAATGTGCTTTATTGGCATTGGACTATGAAAATTACCAACACAAAAAACATCAAGGTGGTTGGAAGGATCATAGTGATCACGGTTATAATCAAGACCAGTTACAAGCAATGGTTGAGAGGGCAAAAAATGAAAATAAAAGTAACCAGAAATAAGATTTCGCCAAGCGCCGGCAAAATTAAAGCAAGGATTAAACTTTTACCAAAAGAAGCATACAAGTTTTGGAAAAGTGTAACACCTATAAAAAGCGGAAATGCTCGACGTAGAACACGTCTTCAAGGAAGCACAATTAAGGCTAATTATAACTATGCAGTACCGTTAGACGAAGGACACAGTAAGCAGGCTCCAAAGGGTATGAGTAAACCTACTGAACAGTTTATACGCAGACGTCTAAGAACAATGATTAGGAAATAAGATGGCAGATTTAAGATATACAGTTGGTATTGATACCAGAGGCGCACAAAAAGCATTAAGCAACTTAAAAACAGCATTGATTGCTGTAGGTGCAGCGGTTGTTACAAGAGAAGTAATTCAGGTTACAGCAAGGTTTGAAGATTTAAGATCAAGTCTTGACGTAGTTACAAAGAGTGCTGCCAATGGTGCAAAAGCATTCAAATTCATACAAGACTTTGCTACACAGTCACAGTTTGGTGTTGAAGAACTAACAAAGACATTTATACAATTAAAAGCTGCTGGTATTGACCCAACAGAAAAACTACTCAAAACATTTACTGATACGGCAGCGGTTACAACTGATCAATTAGGATCACTTGAAGCAATGACTTCCTTACTGTCAAGAACTACTGGTGGTGGCTTAGGACTTGAAGAACTTGAACGCCTTGCAGATAGAGGTATTCCTGTTTATAGAATCTTACAAGATGAAATAGGACTTGCAAGAGATCAAATTAGTAAATTTGGTCAAACGGCACAAGGTGCTAACACTATTGTCCAAGCATTGTTAGGTGGATTAGATAAGGAATTTGGTGGCGCAACAGAAGCTCGACTCAACAACCTAAGCACTGTTATCAGTAACTTCAAAATTGCTATTACAAACCTTGC
>Ga0208434_1001192_pt1 | contig 10856 bp, 21 predicted proteins | sample 13_taG_FD_184086 | JGI IMG/M metagenome (GOLD analysis project Ga0208434, IMG submission 184086) | Marine viral communities from the Subarctic Pacific Ocean - 13_ETSP_OMZ_AT15268 metaG (SPAdes) (version 2) | ecosystem: Environmental > Aquatic > Marine > Oceanic | place: Pacific Ocean | collected... | reverse complement strand
ATTTACGAAAGTATCTGAGATTACTATCCCGGATATTTACTTCAAGCGGATGTCAACAGGTATTGTTGAGTTCGATGAGATCTTCGGTAAGGGTATCTTACCTGGATCTGCAGCGACTGTAACTGCTCAGGCAGGATGTGGTAAGACTACTCTCCTCCTTCAGATGTTAGAGAGTCTTTCGAAGAATGGTTACGCGACTGGATACGCTTCTGGTGAAGAGAATACTTTTCAGTTAGCTTTTACTTGTAAGCGTCTAGAAGTTAAGAATGTTAGTATTGCTAACGAGACTGATATCGATGTTCTTGCTAATGCTATGAACGATCTAGATATTCTAGTGATCGATTCGTTTCAGGCTCTTACGTCTAGTAAGAAGATGAATAGCAGAGAGCTTGAGAAGTACGCTGTATCTACTCTATGTAAGAAGGCTAAAGATGCTGAGTGCGCTCTTGTATTTGTAATGCATCTTACAAAGGGAGGTAAGCTGAAAGGCTCTACTCTAGTTCCTCATTCGGTTGACGTTAATATTATGCTGAGTCATGATGTTGATAACGACGACGATACTTCTCGTATTATCTCTACTTACAAGAACCGCTTTGGATCTACTGTCGATATTGAGGCTACTATCGGACGTAAGGGTTTCGAGATGATTGGTAAGAAGGCTAAGGAGCAGGTATTATCGAAAGCTGGTCGTAAGAAGAAGCTCCATAAGGGTATCATGGCTATGGACCCTCCATCAATTTCAGAAGAAGGTATTATGTCTAAGTTTAACTTAACTAAGGGGCAGGCTTATGTAGCTCTTAGAGAGCTCGTTGACTCTGGTAAGTTAGTTAAGTTTGGAAGAGGTAAGACTGCAGTCTGGAAGAAAACAATAACAAACATAATCAATGCTTAGAGAGATTAAACATATATTAGGTAGAGGAGACATTCTTATTGTCGAGTTTACAAAGAAGAACGGAGAAAAGAGAAAGATGAAGTGTACTACTAGCTTGGATAGAATTCCAGATAGTGAACATCCTCAAGAGGGTAGTACCTTCACTTATAATACAGAGAAGTCTTTGCGCGTATATGATATTGAAGCGGAAGGATGGCGCTCGTTTAGAGTTGACTCTGTAGATGCTATCGAGTCAGCAGCATTCGCTAAGGAACTCTGATATAATTAATAAGATGACAGAGAATCAAAGGTTGAATCGAATTAAGTATCTTCATGAATATATTGATGGGTGGGTCGCGCATTATAATCGCAAAGCTCCTAAAGATAAATATGAAGAGTTAGAAAACTTAGAGAATCATCTACCTGTACGATCGGAGAAAGAGCCTATGGTGCAGGAGCTAGCTGACGTTATTATTGATCAATGGAATGATCGAGAGTTAGATAGCAAAGATGAGACTGTTGATGAAACTGCCTATTGGTTCTTTGAAAATCTTAAAACAAAAACTTTAAATCGAATCGCAGATATAACTTATGCCAACGGATAACAAATCAAACTTCGGGAGAGACTATTTCCTAGAGTCAGTAGATGAGTCTACATTGAAAGATAAATCTAGCGACGTTAGAGTAGAAGTGGATCAATTAGAAGAGCTAAGGAAGTTAGGTCTTATAGTTGATGAAAAATAAGCGCTCATAGCATAATTGGATAATGCAACGCACTTCTAATGCGTAGATTGCAGGTTCGAATCCTGCTGAGCGTGCCATTTAAGGAACTTCCTTATAATATTATTATGACAAACAAGAAAGAGAGTATACCAGAAGAAGTATTCGACTACTGTATCGATAACAAAGTATCGATTGAAGAGGGATTAAAAGTATTCATCGAAAAGAAGCTAGAGACAGTTGAGACTGGTCTAGCTGATTTAAAGGACGATGTAACCAATGCTATTGACAACGCTAACATGAAAATATCTAACAAGGATATTGATGATGTAGAAAATTTTCTAGATTTTCTTAACCAACAATTACAAGACAATGATTAAACTACTTAAGAGTATATTTAAAAGAAGAGGTGAACCTAAGTTCGCGAAATGTCTTAACAACCGAACATGGCTTGATAGGCAAGTAGATGATGCTCTATATAAAAGAAATACATTAGCGCGGGGTGTAGGTTCAAATAACAACTTACCAATTGTAGAAGAAGAAGCTGGCTTTATCATTAAACCATCCGATAATTGGTATGACAAATATTATGACAATGAAAAGTAAACTAACAGCAATTGTAATCTCAGCTCTAACGCTCACTGCTACTGCAAGTGACCATCACGATGAGAAAAAAGGACCGAAAGCTAAACCTGCGAAGGCTGAAGGTAAGCGTAAGCTTCCTCCTCATATGGCTAAGTTCGATAAGAATAAAGATGGTAAACTTTGTGAAGCAGAACGTAAAGTTGCGGCAGCAGCTAGACAGAAAATGCTTCTCAAGAAATTTGATAAGGACGGAGATGGTAAATTAAACTCAGAAGAGCGAAAAGCGGCGATTGAGGCTACTGAAGCTATGAAAGCTAAGGCAGAGCGTCGCAAGAATGCTAAGAAGTCTAAAGGTAAAGGCAAACTTCCTAAGGGAGCGAAAGGCAAGAAGAAGCCTACTCCTAAGAAGTAATAACAACAACGACCTGAGTACGTCTTTAAACTACTCATTTTTTCCATAAGGTAGCATTAAGGTGTGGGCAACCTAAATACTCTTATGAGTGATGATGTTTGTAAAAAGAAAGTAGTTTGTGCCCTTCAACGTACCTTTGCTAATATATCATGGCTTAGGTGGTTGTTCCCAAAAAAGAGAATTTGCCAAACGTCATGCTGCTCTGGATCATCTCCATCTTCTACTGCTAGTAGTTGCTCTTATTCTTCGCCAAGCTCGTCCTGTAGTTACGAGCCATCACCAAGCCCAACTCCTGTATACAGCTGCTGCCCTTCGTCGAGTTGCTCTACAATTACATCTTCTCCATCACCTAGCGTTACGCCATCAGTATCAGTTAGCGTTACACCAAGCGTTACGCCATCAGTATCAGTTAGCGTTACACCAAGCAATACGCCGGCGATTTCAGTAAGCCCTTCTCCGTATTTATCACCTAGTCCCACTCCAGTTTTATCGCCAAGCGCTTCTCCATCTGTCTCTACAGTAAGTCTGCCCGATCATCTGTCTAAACAAATTGATGACTTGCTAGATGAGTCGATGAGTATAGAAGTTAATGGTAAGGTATTCATCTCTCAGGATCATGCGACTCGCGGGTATATGAGAAATGAAGATTTGTGGTGTGCAGACTTGGACCTTACAGGAATATCTCCTTGGAATAGTAGCGGAGGTCACAAGAAAGCAGGTACTCTAATAACTCCAAGACACGTTATAGGCGCTGCTCATTATGAGTATTCTGTAGGTACAGTAGTTAGATTTGTTGAGAAAGATGCCGGGATGGTGCATGACCGTACTGTAGTAGGAAAGGTCCGACATCCTAAATGTAAGAACTACAATCCAGACTTAACAATTTATACTTTAGACAGTGATCTTCCCTCAACTATAAAACCCTACTCTGTATTGCCTAGCGATTATAGTAAGTACTTTGATAATATATATAAGAGTAAGATACCTTGTATTGGATTTGACCAAGAGGAAAAAGCTCTTATTATAGATTGGGCTAACGGCGGTCGTATGAGAACGCCTACAGATTCCAAAAGACTTATTTTTAATGAGAGTAAGATTAAAGGTGATAGTGGCAATCCAGCATTTCTAATCTTCCAAGGAGAGCCGGTGCTCGTAACTGTTTGGACATTTGGAGGTGCAGGAGCTGGTACTCCTATCGCAAATTACATTTCAGACATTAACGAGATGATCACGACCGCTGACAAGCAAGCAGGTGTGACAACTAACTATACGGTTACAGAAGCAGATTTATCTCTTGCTGGAGCCCCTCTAGTAGTTTCACCTTCCCCATCACCCACACCAATGAGTTCCTCTGCGACTACTTGCTGTTCTCCAAGCTCGACACCTTATACTTGCTGCTCTCCAAGTTCAACACCTTATACTTGCTGCACACCAAGCTCAACCCCTTATACTTGCTGCACAACAACATGCTGCTCTTCAGTTACTTGCTGCTCTCCAAGTTCAACACCTTATACTTGCTCTTGTAGTTGCAGCACATCATGCTGCTCATCTCCGAGCTCTACTTCATATAGCTGCTGTCCATCATCAAGCTGTTCAACAGTTACTTGCTGCTCCTCTCCAAGCCCAACACCAAATAGTAGTTGCGTGCCATTTACAAAAGACAAGGTATGGGTAAACACTCCAAAGATACCTCACCCATGGCCGAAGTTTAAATATCTCGAAGGTGATGTACCTGGTAACCTTACTAAGACTCGAACACAAGGCATCGATAAGTCAGGAAAGATTCACTCCTTAGGATATAAGACAGCTCTAGTATTAGAGACAGATACTAAGAAGGATACCATTGTTAGAAAGCCATGCGATGAAATGGGATTCATCGGTACAGTTGATGCTAAGAATGGTTATACTTACTACCTACCTGCATATTCTACTTTCATACCAAAGTTAAATAGAGAGACAGGAGAATTAACTTTTGATAAGAAGTTTACAGGAACTCCACAAATTAGATCTGGTGCTGAAGGTAAGAACGGTATTATTTACATGCCTACCTATACCAGAACTCTTAAGATTGTTACGCTAGATACAAAAACAGGAGAAGTTAATACAATTACTCCAGAAAAGCCTTCTAGGAATGGTATAACAGGATGCAATCACATTTGGGGAGCAGCTACAGACAAAAAAGGAGAGATTTACATGCCTCAAGTATTAGGTACTAGTGTTGCGAAGATTGATAAGAATGGTATCTTTAAATACCTTGACGGCCCTCCTGTTACATCTGGCGTGTCTGGATGGACACATAAGTACATTGGTGCTATCTATGTTAAAGCAGTTGATAAAGTCTTCTGCTTACCTCGTCAAGGTAAGAGAATTTTAGTTATTAATTGTGAGGATGATAGTTATGTTGAACTTAATTTGCCTGAAGATTACTTGAAGGTAGCTCACAAGTCAAAGAACTTCCATGGGTACCTCGCTCCTGATGGTTGGGTGTATAGTACGTTCTGGGCTGATACTATTTGCTTCCGTATTAATCCTAAAACAAATGAGATTCAATGGAGGGATTACAAAGAGGAGTTTAAGGATGGTCATCCAACAGTAAAAGAAGGTTCCGGTATTATGAGCTTAGGAACTGGCTACTCTACATCTGCCTTAGTAAAAGGTAAAAATGCATTTTTAGGCCTTGCAGGTACGACAAGAGCCATTAAACTAGAATTCAAATGAAGCGATATAAGCAGGTTCACTTAATATGTTACGATAGAGGTTTTAAATATGAGACTGTTCCAAATACACCAGAATTTCATGACGATCAGAAAGCTAAAGATTACTTTAATTTAAATGAATCAAGAATTACCTGCGGAAACGTGTACGATGATCCAATAGTGATCATAAGAAGAGAAATAAATAGTGTCACTGTAAAGGAACTCTGATATAATTAAAGAGAAGAAGAAAGACGTTATGGGATTTTTTAAAGAAATTACAACACTAGATGAAGTGCCTCAATTTGAGGTAGAGAAGGTAGCACTCAGAGATGTAAATGGGAATAGTATTCCTAAAGCGTATTCTCTGCAGAGAGTTGACAATAGTCAGCATCTCGGAATTGTCAAAGAAGGTTACAGACCTATTCAGATTGAAGAAATGCTTAATGTTATTTACGATGCATCATCGGTCATCGGAGATATTGAGCATACCGGATATGCTGAATCGAAAGCAGGACGTAAAATGGTAGTTCGTTCTCGCCTCCTGCATGACATTGATATGGATGGTGATGTTATTCAGCCTCATTTCTATACTGTTATCGATAATACCGGAATGGGCTCTAATAAAAATTTACCTTCTACTATTAGGGTAACTTGTGATAACGCTATGCATATTATTAGTGCTAATGCTGGTAAGCTTGATGGTGTAAGGCATGCCGCTACTTTTAATGAGAAGATTCAAGCAATGGTTAATCAGATTAAGGCTAATGTAACAAATACTATTCAATTCGCCGGTGATGCGCGTACGCTTAGAAGTCAGAAGTTTGATCGTAATCAAATGACTAAGCTGGTGCAGACCTTAATTCCTGTAGAAGAGGAAGAGTCCGTCAAGAGGCAGACTAAGCGAGAGAAAATTGTAGATCTCTTCTCTAACGGGAGAGGTAATTCTGGAGAAAGTAAATGGGATGCTCTTAATGCTGTTACAGAGTTCGAGACTCATACCGGTAAGCAATCAACAGATAAGTTTATTAGATCGTTTAGCAAGAATACTCTCTCAGCAAGAACTCATAATCTACTAGTAGCATAATGGAAGATCAAATCAAAGATATTAAAGACGTAAGAGATCAGATACAGGTATTGCGAATAGAGCAAGATCGGTTATATGAAGATCTAATTGAAAGAATTGATCCTATTAATGATGCTCTTGAAGATGCAATTGGAGATTATGTCCTTAAAAATCATAAATTTCGTATGTATGATATTAAAGAAGAATATATGATTTTTAACGGAACTCGCATGCGTAAAAAGGAATTTAAAACAAATAATCTATGAAGAACCTAACAATTATTACAATAGCTACATTTCTGGCTATATCATGTACTCCCTCACCATGTTGAGGTAAGACATCAACTACAGCCGTGAGCTGTAAGCAAGAACCAAGTAAGTATCCTACTCATTGGGGTGCTCCTCCTGAGATTCAGACAATGGATTATCGTAAACTTCCTACTCCTTTTGGGTATGGCTCTAGTACTCTAGCTAAGTGGATTGAGACTAAACAATCAATTGACGCGGCGCGAGAGGACCTTATTCAAATGGTCAAAGAGAATAATAAGTAATGGATGAGGAAGAGCAGACTATAGTACTGAAGTTAGATAGTAAGGAACGGCTTATTTTTAAGCAAGTAGTTGATACTGATCAAATACGAGAATGGTATTATAGTTACGATGATAATGGTGATAGAGTCGAAGAGAAATATTTCGAAGAAATGATTCCTGTAGATTATACCGAACATATCTAATGAAAAAACTATTTGCTAAACTAAGAGCGCGTACAAAGCGTAAAGAGCGTTATGCTGAAGAGTTGAAAAAATCCAACCAGATTATAATTGATCTATCCTTTAAGATTAAAAAATTAGAGAGTGATAAAAGAAAGCTAAAAAAAATTATAAAAAATCTTACCCTAACTTAAATGCCAGAACCAAAAGAATCAAAGTCAAATAGACATTTTATCTATTCATTAATTAAATCATTCGTGCGTATCCTAGGATGCATACCAGCTTTGATACCAGGTATCTCACCAGAGACTGGTATCTTTTGCTTAGCCATTTTGTTTATGGCGGCAGAATGTCTCGGAATTGCAGAAGAGGTTTAGGAACTCTGATATAATTAGATTATGAAATACGATATTGTTTTCGCGACAGACCAAGCCTATACAGCAGCCAAGACCATCTTAACACCTCATTTTGCATGTAGGTTCAATAATCTTGATGATAGGCGAATCGAATTCTACTTCGAGAATAGGAGAGATACAGCGGTTAAAATGTTATTTGACGTAAAAGCTGTTGCAGAAGAAGATATGAAGCTTGTGAGCTAGACTTTCATTACCTTACTAAAGGTTTAAGACTTGATTAAATACTGGCATGAGCCTTCTAAATTTAATCAAGTCTTTCTTTGTCAAGAAGAAGACCGAGTTTGATGGTAGTATGATGGTAGAAAGAGATGGAAGAGGTAATGTAATTAAACGTACGTTCCTCTCCGGATTTGTAGTTAAACATCACTACGACCTTCTTAATAGAGAGATTGCAATGATTACCTCGAATGGATACAGAGAGGATAAAGTATACTATGGAGTATCCAACAAAGTAAAACAAGTATCTTGCCGGCGAGGTAAGAGATCTTGGATAGAACATTTCTCGAACGAGGGTAAAAAAGAGATCGAGTACCTTGATCCAGAGGTATAATTTAAAAGGAACTCTCTTATAATTAGAGTATGAAAGAAGAAAATAGAAAGTTCTTTGAAAACGTTACTATTGTTTGTTTTGTATTATGGGTGTTAATCCTTTCAGGTTTTGGAATTTATCACTTGATTTTCTAGAATTAAATTTATAATAGAGCTATGCGATCGACAATTTTTGCTTCAGTTATTGCAATTTTAGGTATTCCTACTTATTATATGCCTAGATCTACACATGAGTTTATATATGAAGAAATAGAAGTACCTGTTATAGTTAAGGAGTATGTAATGGTTCCTTATGAAGTACCTCTTATTATCGAAGTGCCTCGATACATAGAAGAGCCGGTTATAGTTAGACCTAAACTAGAAGAAAAGGCTCCTGTCGATTGGGATCGAGTTATGATGGAAGGTATTAAGTATTTTGAAGGTTACAAGAGTAGAAAGTACTACTGTTGTGCTGGTGTTGCAACTATCGGATATGGGTGTACAGAGAAGAAGATCGTGAATAAAGGCACATTAAGTAAAGCAAGTGCATCACGCATTTTATCAGAAGAGATTAAAAACGTGAGAGCGCGTGTTAGACAAGCGGTGACAGTAGATCTCACAGATAATCAGCTGAACGCTCTGACATCCTTTACCTTTAATTGTGGTGTAACTAATTTAAATAATTTGATCACTGGAGAGAATAGATTAAACAGCGGTAACTATAAGAGTGTTGAGAAGATACTACCTATGTACCGGAAAGCTGGAGGAAAAGTTCGCGAAGGACTTGAGAAGAGAAGAGCTTGGGAACTTAGCCTTTGGAGAGGAGAAACTAATTTAACTCATTAACATGTCTACTGAATTAGCATTATTTTTAATGTTGGGAGCATGTATAGTGTTTCTAGTAGACTGCTATCTTAACAATGATTAAACTTTCTGATATAGTAGAGCAATGTGTTTTAGTTAATGAACGAAAGCATGTTGAATTTGAGACGTTTTATAAGGCTGTATATTATAAAGATGGTATACAGTTTAAAGATTTTGTAGACAATGATATTGAAAATCTCGAAAACTACTTCCGTCCAAAAGTTATTTTTGAAAATAAAATCTTTAAGCACACCATTTATACAAAGGAACTCTGATATAATTAGATATGAGCAACAGAGAACTAAAAATTGTAGCACTAATTGTATTAGGTTATCTCGTTCTTAAACTATCAGGTGATGTAATAAGTGCAATTAGTGATTTACTCTTTGCAGATCACTTTTAGATTATGCTCCAGTAGCTCAGCTTGGTGAGAGCGCATGCCTTATAAGCGTGAGGTCGCGGGTTCGATTCCCGCCTGGAGTACTAATATTTAAACTTACATAAACGACTATTAAACATAAATAACTATATGAGTAAGAGATCATGGAATAATGGAACGAGAGAGCTCGAATTAATTGCAGAGAATCTCTGGTCGGAAATTGGTAAAGCTGAACAAGGCGAGAAAATTGATCGTGCTGGAAGAGCAATGGGTCCTGATTCAAGAGAAGATAAAGAAATTGTAGTAGGTTCAATGGTTGTAACAAATTATGGTGAAACCGTTATGATTGACGAGATAGATACTGATTCTGATATGAAAGGTAGACCAGTCTATATGGGTACTGATAAAGATGGAGGAGATCACATTCTTTATCCTGATCAGATTCATGCTGTATCATCGTAAATGTGATTATTGAATAGGAACTTCAATATAATTAGGTATGAGAAATAGAGACCTATTCGATACTATTATGTTTGTCGTTTTATCTGGAAGCTTCCTTTCAATTATCACATGGATCCTTATCGATATGGTTAAGGAACTCTAATATAATTAAATAAAGGGGCGGAACTGGTATCGACAGAACAAAGTTCTGGATTCGGGTTCGACTCCCGACTGCTCCACCAAATCTTACGTAATCAATAAATATTAACATGAAAGCCATATTGATACTACTAGCATGCTGTTTAATTAGTTGTGAGGGAGGTTATAGCTCGTATAGTTATCAAACTGTTCCATCAACAACAGTACGAACATATAGAAGCTATACCCCCTCATATCATTACTATACTCCATCCCGTAGAGTTTATTACCCAGTACCGGTAACTCGTTATCAATATAGAACGCCTCGATATCATAGCGTTCAATCTAAAAGTTATCAAAAGAAGTGCCCATAGGAACTCTCCTACAATAATATTATGGGATCTAAAAACTTAAAAATGGAAATGAACGAAAAGCAAAATCTCGAGAGGGCTGTTGAATTAGCTTACGATTCTACTAAATTTACTAGAGGGCGTAGTGATGAAGAAATAATGAGTAAGTTGGATGAATACGATCTTTTAGTAGATAAACTTGTTAAATTTACAAATGGTAAGGGTAGTGCTTACTATACTGATCCTATGCAAGCAGATGATTATAAAGCCCTCTTAGGAAAGTCAGTAATTGGAATGACATACAATGAAATGGCAGAAGAAATGGGAGCTACTTTTATAGATGGACTCTGCGGCGAAGGAAGGTAAAGGAACTCTCGTATAATAAGTTTGTCAAGTGAGTGTAAACACGGTTAAGCGATAGAATAAGACGTTAAATAATGAACTATCGTGGGAGAAAGGGTGCCCTCAGAGAAAGACCCTAAATTTTAAAAAAGTTTTAAAAATTTGAAAATTTTATTATTTCAACCATTCTGGTCGGATGGACAAATTCCTTGTACTAGAACTCGTAATCTCTTATATTCATCTAGTCAAAATATTAAACTAGTACTTTATTTACAAGAGCATGGTATAGACGCACACTATAATGTTTATGATTTTTCTGAGAGTCGTGTACTTAACGAAGCTG
>Ga0208434_1001191_pt1 | contig 10867 bp, 6 predicted proteins | sample 13_taG_FD_184086 | JGI IMG/M metagenome (GOLD analysis project Ga0208434, IMG submission 184086) | Marine viral communities from the Subarctic Pacific Ocean - 13_ETSP_OMZ_AT15268 metaG (SPAdes) (version 2) | ecosystem: Environmental > Aquatic > Marine > Oceanic | place: Pacific Ocean | collected... | reverse complement strand
ACCTAGCTTCTTCTTCTTTTCTTAATTTATCAATATCAACCTGTTGTGATTCCAAAGAACCATCTTCCAACTGCAAATCCGTATCTGCGGGTGTTTCTGCCACTACAGGTGCAGTTTCCTTCGCAGTGGCGTTTGTCTTTCCCTCTTGTTGAGACTTCCATTCATTTTTTTTCTGGTCAATAAACCCTTGAATTTGCGTTGGCTCTACGCCGTCGGATTCCATTATGTATGCTGTCTCTTTTAGTTTTGCAATGAATTCTTCTTTGTTCATATTTATTGAATTTCAAAATTATATTTGCCTGTTTTTAAACCAGCTGCTTCGGGTTTAAATTTAAGCCCAGCTTGTATTTCCATAAGCTCTCTTTTTGCTTTTGAAAAGTCCGAAAGATCTATTTTATATTTTTCGTTATCGTTCTTGTCTGTTAAAATTAGTATGCCATTTTCCTCATAAGCGTTTTGAATGCCAGGAATTGATTTAGCTAATTGATAACTTGGTTCACCAGCTGCCGTTGCTTTATTTACATCTAAGTCGCTAGAATATATACCTAAAATGTTGTTTGCAAATGTGGATCTGTCTTTAGAAAGAGTATCAGCATTTTTTTGAGCTGATGTTCTGCTGTCTTTTTCATCACTTCTTTTTTGTTCTCTTTGTTCTTCTCTTATTTTAATTTGTTCTCCTTGTAATTGAGTAGATCTAGCTGTTCCTTGTCTATCGAATACTTGTTGTTGCGGATATAATAAATTAGTTGCTATTTCTGCAAACTTTTTCTTGACAAAGTCTTTAGGATCATTACCATTATTTACACTAATATCAAAAAGTTCAGGTGTCATCCCGTCTTCATCCCAATTACTTGTAGAAGCATAAGCTCTAATATCTGATTTATCAGTAAGCTCCTGGTCGAACATTGAGTTAAGATAAGGCATAAGCTGTTCCATAGGAAGCATTTTAGTGGTCTTAACGCCATTAACCTCATCTGTATAACTATATCTACTAGGATTCTTTCTTATCTCCTCTACAACGCTTGAAACGTAGTTAAACGGGTTTTTCTTTAAAATAATTTTAGGTCCGCCACCTTCTTGTGTCAACGCCTGTATATCTTTCACATACGGCATATCCCCTCTAGTTGCTCCTAAAACGGATAAACCGCTTTCTGTTTGAGCAAGCCCTAAAGCAGATCCACCTTTTAAGTATGTCATAACTTCATCAACTTGTTCGTCTGACATAGCGTCCCAATCAATTTGATCGTATTTATCTAAAATATCTTTTCTTATAGTTTTTACACCGTCTACTAAATTTGCAATTTGAGTAGGGACTTTTTTCATTTGGCCATATTCAGCTGTCCAGGTTGCGCCTTCGCCTCTAGCAAAAGCAGCATCGCGTTCTTGAAGTTTTTGAGCTAATTTTTTCTTTTCACCCATTAGTACTTCCTGCATAGATTGGTCAAATAAATCGTTACCGGTTCTTCCAACTTCTAAACCTTTAAATTCTTGCTGATAGTAATCTTGTAAATCAGCTCGAACTTGTTTTTTATAGTTTTCTTTTTCAACACCTAAGTTCCAGCCTTCAATTGCAGCAGCTCCAATACCCATCCAGGACGGTGCTGACAATCTTCTTTCTTTTTCAACAAAAGTTCTTCCTGGAGTAAACCTAGACGTTTCTCCTCTATCAGCTGCTGAGGTTTGAACTCCACCGCCTGTATTCATTAAAGAATTAATACCCTGTATAACACTACGACCACCTTTATTTCTACTAAATGGTGAACTTTTTAAACGTTTTATAGGGATGGTTACTAAATTACCATTTTCATCTACTTCAACTTTATTGTCAATTTGGCCTGTCGCAGTGGGGTTGTGAGTATTGTATTGAGATATATTGGATGCTCTAGCAGCTTGTATTGCTTTATCTTTAGCAACTATTGCACCATCAATTTGTCCAGGGTTATCTTTTAAATATTTGCTATACACTTCATCACCGTACATTTCGTATGTTTTAGTGACTAAGTTTTTATTAGGGTCTGTTATACCTTTAAACGATTTAACTGAGTTTTTTACAGCTCCAGCGAGTTTATTTGTATCTTTTTTAGTTTCATTAAAAAGAGCGGTAGTTTCAGCGTCTAATATGTCATTTTCAATGTCGAATAAGTCTTCATCTTCTTGGAACTCAAAAGAATCATTTTCTATCTTCTTTTGCGCTGCTGTTAATTCCTGTAATTTAGTTTCAGCCTCTTTATCAGCTTTATTTTTTTTCTCTTTAGCCTGGTCAAAGGCTTCACCTAAAACAGTTCCAACGCCTCCAATAGCTTGTCCAATTATATTGGGTTCTCCGTGTGTAGCTGCGTATAATTCTAAATTAACGCCATGCCCTACTATTTGTCTTCTAGCCATTATTCACCTCCAAATTTTGATAAAAATCCACCTATTTTACCACCAATAGCACCACCTGTTGCGGCACCTACTATTCCTTTTCCTAGTTGTCCAACACCTCCAATTAATTGTTGTGTTGCATCTTTTCTAGCTTTATCGGCGGCTAATTTTCTAGCATTAGCCATGTTTAACAGTTCTTGAGATCTGCTATATTCTTGTGATTGTAAATCCATATCACCTGTAGCTTCCATTTCTTGTAGTTTTGCTGCTTGTTGTGCTCTAGCCATTTGATTATTTTGCTCTTGTCTGGCTATATCTGCTGCAACACCTCGTTTAGACTGTAAAGCTGCTGCTGCAATTGCTTGAGCACCGCCCCCACCACCGCCGCCGGCTACAATAGCATCTAGCCCTTGAGCTAAAGCTGCGTCTGTTTGCTGCGCTTGAAATTGTGCTGCATCTTGGTTTATAGTTAAATCTTCAGCTGTGTTTTCTAATCCAGAATATGAGTTTGTAAATTCAAAACTTTTAAAGGCTTCCTTTTGAGCGGCTTGTTCTGCTGCTGCAGCTCTAGCTTCTCTTTTACGAGCTCCTCTTCCAATTAGTGAACCAGCTATATTCGCCACCCCTCCTATTATTGATCCCATGTTAGTATTGTATTATTAATTCGTAACTCGGCGTTTTATCTACCGTGAAACCTGTTTGTTCATATTTTTCTAATAACATACCTGGTTTTGCCCAGGCAAATGAATATTTACACCCTATTTCTTTTGCAAAATCTGTTGTAAAATCCACCAATAACTGTAATGCGTCACTTCTATCATTATCTTTATAATCTTTATCAGAGATAATTATAGCTGGAATTGCAGTTTTTGAATTTGTTGTATAAAGAAACATAGCAGCAATTAGCTTTTTATCTTTATAAACCATAAAACCACCTAAACCGTTTTCAGGATAAAAATCCCTATCCGGCCTAGGTTGATTATATTTTTTGTACCACTCGGGTATTATATTCCAATCTGATTCAATTAGCTTTCTTATTTGTAATTTCATTTAATTTGATGATATTTTATTTTCACTATTTATAGCAAACAGTTCTGCTTTTGTTCCTAAAGTGTATTGTAATCTAACTTTATTATAGAAACCTTTAATACCTGATTTATCTTGAGTACCAGATATAAATACAGTAGATCCGTTATCAGCGGTAACACTACCTAACCCTGCATCAGTTAAACCGTAAGTATTAATTTGGCTAACTATAGGCGCAAAGTATTTATTTTCTTTATTAACAAAAGGCCATGTATTGGTTATAACTAAATCTTCACTATCTGTGTCTATAGATTTTACGGTCCATCCAGGTGTTCCTTCATATCCTAACGTTAAAAAGTCTTTTATAGCCGAAGGGTTGTCGTTTAAAATAACTTCAACTTCAGAGGCATAAGATGAACGTATTAATGTTGGGTTTTCTACAGGAACTTCTCCTACTTCAGTAGTGCTTAAATAATCACCTGTTCCTGTTGTGGGTGCTGTTGGCCAGTTGCTCCAAGCAGTTATAGTACCCGCTCCGTTTGAATATACAGGGTCTTGACCTGTTTGAGTAAATGAACCATAAGGAAATGGATTACCTATTGTTATTTTAGCTTGGTAATTACATCCAATGTTGCCCGCTGGTTGCGTTACTGTTATTGTTTTACCGCTACCAAATGTAAAAGTAAAAGTTACAGGGCTAGATAAGCTTTGCTGTGTTGATTGAGTTGCAGCAGAAGCTGGCCAACCAACACTGGTTCTCCATGCATCTGCACGAGCTTGTGTACCAAAGTTCAAAGTAAAATGATTAACTATAGCCGCAGTAGCTGTTGCTAAATTTATACTAGACACACCCGCGTTTGTACCTCCACTATGTAATCCAGCAGTAAAATCTCCTTCAGGTTGTCCAGAGTTATTATTTACAAATAACAATGGATTTCCAGCTAATGATATCCCTGATGTTTCATTAGGATCTGTTGTAGAGGGTAGGTTGTAAAAATGATTTCTAGGAACATTACTAGAGTTATGTAGAAATAGTTTGCCGCTTTTATAAGTATAAAACTTGTTATTCATTGATAAACCATCTTCAGGTATATAAGAAACCCTACTAACCCACCCTCTTCGAGCAGGATCATATCTCCATGTAATATTATTAGATTCTGCTAAAATTGCATCTTCTGGGTCTATAGTAACGTCCCCGGGATTATAGCCTTGCATTGACAGTACATAAGAGTTAGCATAATTATCATAGGATCCAACTAGTTTATCAGCAGAGTGTAACCTATCTCTAAAGTGATCTTTTAAACCATTAAAACTAACTTCATTTATTTGCCCATTAGATGGTGTAACTTGTATCACAACACCTCTTGATTTATCTGTAATCCAAAAGTTGCTTCCATAACTTGCAAATGACTCGGGGTTTTTTGATATACCATATTCCCCTAAAAATGGTGTGGTTTGGCCTAGTACTCTATTAGAGGCGCTTATGTTACCACCACCATCTGCATTGTAAAGTAAATCTTTATCTGCTAGTATTCTAAATATTTTATCTTCGCAAGCAGCTATAAGATTTGTATCACGTGTATGTAGTAATTGTAAACTTCCGTAATTAGGTTCTAACTCTTTTGTAATTCCGTCCGCGGTTATAAATTGATTTAATCTATTGGTATCTGTTCTTCCATTATATATTCCAGACCAAGTTAACCCATAAGGTCGTTTTATAACTGCGTTTCTATCGGTAGGAGTATTTACGCGTACCCCATTAACTAGTTGAACTGTGTTAAATTTATTAAATATCCTAGTTGATTCAAGGTATACCCCATTAGATGAAACTTCTGCTACAGAGTTGAACCATCGTATTTTATTAGGACATCCGTGTTCTGTGCAAACACAAAAAGTATCTGAAGTTTCCCAAAATAAATCTAAATTTGATTCATCTGTAATAGGTTCAGTTTCAAACCAAAGTTGATTTAACTGAACTAGTTCTCCATCAAAAGTAAATTCTGATCTTCTTGTTGTTAATCCGTTTCTAGCTGTTCTAACAAAAAATCTTCCACCTAATCTTTCCAATGCTGTTTCTGAAAGATTCGAAGCATAAAACTCTGCAGTGTAATCACCACTTAAATTAACTGAGCCAGGCAGCCCGTCTAGCCCATTAGCGGTCAATCCTTCTCCATCTTCATTTACAACAAACTGAGCCCCAAGAGATAAATATAAACCCCTACCTAATTCACCGCCTTGTGAAGGGCGACCCGTGGGTGCATATCCATTTCCAGCTCCTAATACTTGTACATAGGTAAATTCACTTCCAAGATAAGTATTCGGATTATCGCTAGTTCTAATTCTTAAATATATTGGAGAAGTTAAATTATCAAATGTTATATCTATTGGAAGCTGTGTATTCAAAGAAGCATCTACTCGTATTTCATCTACTCGCTGAGAAGCTGATTCAGGTTGAAACTTATTTACTATATTATTAATTTGATTCACAACAATGTCTTGAAACAAATCTCTTGAAGCGCCTGAATTACCTCCCCCGTCAATTGACAATGTAACCGAGCCAGGGGTGAAATCAGACCTATTAATAAACGTCCCAAAAGGCCCAGAGGTGTCGTCATGATAGCTCCCTGCTCTGGCTAAAGAAACATTAGATAAAACTTCTTTTACTTGTGTTCTTACGTCTTCAGGTGCTTCGTTTGCAATTTCTTGAACTAAAAATCTTGTTTTATAAGAAAGTATGTTATCATTTTCTCTACGTAAAACAAGCACTGTTCCTTCGTCTGCTTTATCTTCTGCTTGTACTTTATTTCTATCTGTTGATTGGAATTCTACCCAAACAAATTCACTGTTATTGTCTTTTGCTCCTCCGTCATTATAAATATTATAACTAATTAAATTGTGAAAGTCTGTAGAAGTATCTTTAATAAAATACCTATATTTATCCGCCCACGGTGGAGCTTTAGAAGTTATTGTTGATTGTATTTGTTGTCTTGTAGTTTGATTAAAAGAGCTAAAAAGAGGTATTTGTTCTATTATTTCACCATTTGTTGTACGCTCTAAAGATGTTATAGATCCAGCTTGTATCATAGAACCTTGGCGACCATAAGCGTCAATATAAGCAACACCTATCTCATATGTTCTATTCCCTTTTACGTGTAAGCCATCTCCACTACCCGCAGAAACAAATTCGTTGGTTATCTGAAGTGATTCGGGTTGATCAAATCCTATTTCGTAATTACCATAAATTAATCTATTAGCTGTTATTTCTTGAGCTTTAGCTTTATGAGGCACTTCGTCATAAGGCCTACTAAGCTGATTAGCTGGTAATGCACTATATATTTTTCTAGCAGACAGCTGATACCTTAGTGGTAATAAAGAATAGTCATGCGGATACCTAGGTTCCCCCGTATTTGGCACTCTACCGTTATCATCATCAGTTTGATAAAGTGGGCCTAAAGCAAAGTCTATACCTCTATGTTCTAATGGTATATCTATTGTTTCTAAAACGTATATTGTAGAGCTAATTGATTCTGTATACAATAAATCAACCGCTACAACATCTCTTGGCCCTCTAGGAATATCTTTTAAAGTTATTTTACCTACGTTATTAAACATAGTAGTATTATAACCTTCTATATAGTTTTCTTCTTCACTTGTGTATACAGCAAGACCTTGCTCAGTCCAAGTCGCACTATTAGCAAGATCAGGAGCATTATTAACAGCAGGTGGAGTTGGGGCAGAAACTGCTAATACAGCAACCCAAGATCGGTCATTATAGTTAACTGTATCCCCTATAGAATAAGCTGCAGTTTCACTCCAAAGTGAATTGCCTGTTAATGATCTTGTTTTTGGAACAAAAGCTGGCTCTGTAAAAGGTGCGTATGGACTATACTGACCATCTTCATATTTCCATCTATAACTAAACCTTGGAAATATTTTTTCAAACGGTGGATTTGGTTTAACAAGTAATTCTGCCGCAGATGGGTTGTATTCTTCTAAGTCTAAAGTAATAGTTTTTGATGGGTGCATCTTAATAACCGTAATATCGGATTCATTAAATTGTACTCCTCTAATATTAGTAGACGTTGAAGTATGATCGTAATTTCTAAATCTATCGATTTCAAGCTTCTTGGGTTCATTGAGATTGTCGGTCCAATAAAGGTTTCCGTCAATAACATTAACACCAGTAATTAAATTGTCTGTTGAAAAATTTAAAACACCCATTAATCGTTTGGATTTATTGTTATTACTGCTTCTGCGTTTTGATCGTCATTTGCAATATGCGGTAAATCATACGCAAAAAACAGCTTTGTTGTGTAATTACCTTTACCTGAAAATTCAAAAGTCCTAGTAACTGGGGCTCCATTATTGCCAGCATATGCAGTCAAAAGAGTTTGACCAGCTAAGTCAAGCCATGCTTGATCCGGCCCAGCTATATGCCTCATATCTTCGCCTACTTTAAGTGTAATATCTCTATCTAACGTAGGTCTTGTTGGGTTTTGTTGTCCCCAAGGATGTATTGTTACTGTCATTTTCCAATTTCCAGCGCCAAAAACTTTTGCTCCTATATGTGCTTGATGACGCCCAACGCGTGAAACTACATTACCTTGGTAATTTATATATGTCTGATTAAGGTGGTCCATACGACGAGTCTCCCCTGTTGCGTGGCCATATGGATGATCCGTGTTAAACACTGTAGGCAAATGCGACGTTGACGTGAACTCCACTGGAATAGTATGCCTTGCAGTTTGGCCGTTAGGATCTGTATAAGTTCCCGTTACGTTTACTGTTTGTGGCGTGTCACGTGTAAACATTTGTCTCCAAGAAAGCAGGTCAGCAAAATTTCTACTACTAGCTGGTAGGGTTCCTGAATCAGCAGTAAACACTACTTGTTCGCCATCTCCATCTGGTATTGTTGGTGCAGTTTGGTTGGGTGATAAATTATATGTTAGTCTAGCATAAATTACAGCTAAATCTGATGTTTGTACATTACCGCTTCGAAGAGTTAGGGTAAGTATCGGTCCTGGTTCTTGAACTGGTAATACCCCATCACCTTCAATATTTCTAATGAAATCTTGTCCAATACCAAAATAACAAACCTGAGTACCTGTTCTTAATGAAACATCCCCTTGTCTTGCTGAATTAGCAGAAGCTGATTGATCTGCTAGTGTAATATTTTGAGTGTATGTACAAATATTGCCTACACAGCTACTAACAATACTGCCACTTGCCGTAATCCAAGAATTACCTTCATTATTAAAAACAGGAGATTCGTAATGGGGAGCTACTGTAGCTACCTGCGCAGAAGCATTTGTTGCATTAAAAGTTCTAGGGGTTTGAAATAAACATTCAACTATAGAAACTCTTATTCGCTCCGTAGTCTGGTTACTACAGCCTGAATCGCCTCCCGGAGGGGTTGCTCCTATTTGTATTTCACAATAGTATTCACCTGAACTACCGACTGTTGTTAGATCAACAGTGTATGCTTTAGAGTTAGCGTTGGGTATTATAACAGCGCCTCCTCCAAGCAAATCATCATAATACCACTTGTAGTTAATACAAGCGGCTAGTCTATGCGTAGGATATATTTCTACATCTCCGTCGTAAACCCGCGCTGTTAAAACCGCGGGTGTTGATGAATTTTTTTTCTTATAAATTGTTGCCATATTATATTTGTGATATATTATGTATAGTGTACCCTGATCCAGCCCCCCGAGTAGGGTATGTACGAGATTGCATAACAATCACGTTAGTTCCACTAGAATTAGGAAGATTGTAAGTAGATGCATTCCCAGTTGTACAGTTAGTATAATTTAGTTGCCCGTTGTTTCCATAATAAGTAACTTGGTAATTATTACATGCAGGGGCAACCGCTTGTACGCTACCTCCAGTCCAAGTTACGGTTGCAGTGGTAGTTCCAGCTGAATTAGGAGACCAATTCCCACCAACATTTGCATTTCTAGCTCCGGTGCCGCCAATAGCCCCACCTGTGGGTGAACCTAACGTTACACCTGAAGGTAAATTAGTTGAACCAACTGTAGGAAATGTTACCCACTCATAACCAGATGCTGGGCTACAGGTTCCGTTAAAAGCTACTGATGTTGAGCTTCCAACCGCTATTGTTGCATTATACGGAGATGTGTTAGGGGCATTTATATTAGCCCCTAAGGATGATCCTGCATTGTTAATAGTTAATGTGTGATTACCCGTAGGAATTTGAGAAATTCCACCGCCTGTCCAATTTACAGTTATAGTTACATCACCTGCAGGAGTCCAATTACCGCTTATAGCTACCGTTGCAGCGCTAGAACCGGAGGTTCCACCACTAACTGAGCCTGCTGACATACCTGATGGTAAGCCTGAGATTGAAAACGTAGGAGTTGAACCACTCCATTCGTATCCTGAGGCTGGCGTTATGCTTGCTGTAAACGCAACGTATTCCGAAACGCCTTGGGTCCCTTGTTCGCCACTTATACCCCCACTGGCTGAAGAATTAGCCACGCTTGTTGTTGTTGAAGCGCTTAAATTGTAAGTATTTGATTGCGGCGCTGTAAATGTAACGCTTTTAGACGCTTGAGCTGTGTTGTTTGGGGCTGTTCTTCCAGCATCAGTAATAACAAGAGTTTTAGTTACTGTAGTGTTTGATCCAGTGTAAGTGTCGCTAGAATTTGTGTTACCGGTAGAAACATTGTTAATCTTCCAGTCATAAGAAATACTTCCTAGCGCTCCACTAACATTTGAAGTAACGTTTACATTAGAACCGTTTGTAGCTGAGCTAGCTCCTGATAAAGTTAAGCTTAAGTTTGTTGTTACACAACTACCGTCGTCTGTATTGGCTGACGGGTCGTAATTGTTAGCAGCAGGGTTTGTACACCCGTAAACTATAGGCACACAAGAGCCGTCATTATACTCAGCATTAGGGTTATAATTAAATTGACCAGGTGTAGTGCAACCTCCCACGGGTGTTGTAAATGGAATATTTAAATCTGATCTATTGGCAGTATCGTCTGGAACAGGATCTAAAAACACTTTAAAATCGGGTGCACATTTAGGTTTAATTAAAGGTCTACTAACTTTATCTTTTAAAATAGTGTTAATATTGCCTGTTTGTTCGTCGTACTCGTATATAGCGTCGGTTGTTGTGCCTTTATTAAACCAATAAATTTTATTGCCATCAGGGTCTTTTACAGAACCTATAGTAGTGCCCTCTATACTGGTTTGGCCGGCTATTTCTTCGTTACCTTTAAGGTTTTCAACAGCACCTACATCTCCACCTTCAGATTCACCTACATTTATATTAAGACCATCTCTATAAACGCCTGGCGGTAGTAGTCTGGCATCTAAATCCCGGTCTATTTTAGCTTGGTTAAATATTCTTTTACTTTCTGCCATTTGATTTATTTGTGATTAAAAAGCTATATTGCTGAATATATATTATATTTATATAATATATATTGCATAAATACTATAAAAAGTATAT
>Ga0208434_1001190_pt1 | contig 10869 bp, 19 predicted proteins | sample 13_taG_FD_184086 | JGI IMG/M metagenome (GOLD analysis project Ga0208434, IMG submission 184086) | Marine viral communities from the Subarctic Pacific Ocean - 13_ETSP_OMZ_AT15268 metaG (SPAdes) (version 2) | ecosystem: Environmental > Aquatic > Marine > Oceanic | place: Pacific Ocean | collected... | reverse complement strand
CGACAGAGAACACGGATTCAAACTACATTGTAGCGACATCATTGGACACTGGGCCATGATGGAAACTTTGTTAGAGTAGTTGACAAAATCAAGTAAGAAGGTTATAATCAATTTATGGCACAGGAGAATATAATGATTTTAAAATTAAAAGACGGCGATGTAAAAATTGAATTATTTGAAGACGTTGCTCCAAACCATGTTAAAAGAATCAAAGAACTAGGTAACAGTGGTCAGTACGACAACGTAGTGTTTCATAGAGTTATTGATGGATTCATGGCCCAAACTGGTGATGTAAAATTTGGTAAATTAGACTCTGATGATTTTGATTTACGTAGAATGGGTATGGGTGGTTCAGCTCTGCCAGATCTAAAACAAGAATTCAGTAGTGTGCCTCATGACAGAGGAACTTTATCCATGGCAAGAGATCAAGACCCTGATAGTGCTAACAGTCAATTTTTCATATGTTTTAACCACCACCCATACCTTGACGGAGAATATACAGTCTTTGGAAAAGTTTTAGAGGGTATGGAATTTGTTGATAAAATCAAAAGAGGCGATAATCTCAATAATGGTATCGTTGATCACCGACACCGTCATAATGGTGACGTATCTGATCCGGATAAAATTATCAGTTTTAAATCATTATAATTTCCTTAAATGGCATGCCATTTACAATAACTAAGGCGGCGGCGCCTTGCTTGACAAATTTCCTATACCTGTTATAATACACACATGGTACAACGTTTCGGTTTCTGTTGCAAATGGCTCAACAACGAGTCGGAGTTTGGCGGTATGAAAGTCAACGCCAAGGACAGAGAACTGAACGGTAGAAGTACAACCATGCGTTGGCTCCGTGAACACAAGGACGAGGCAGTGCAGAGACAGTGGGACATCATGACACACAACACCACGGCCGCACGTAGATTGATACAACGTGTTGGTACACTGCCACCTGAACGTAGGATGGTCAGGCTTGGTAGCGAGATGCTCCAAGGTTACACAGAGAAAGATTGGAAGTCGTGGTGGCAACAACCCCACATACAAAGTCATCTAGAAAATTTATTCGCACCCGTAGGTGAGATGGCCAGGACGTTAGACGTCAAGATCAGTTTCCATCCAGGTCAGTTCTGCGTACTTGCAAGTGACACACCAGACATCGTTGAACGTAGCATAGAAGAATTTGAATACCATGCGGACATGGCAAGATGGATGGGATTTGGCAAATCATTCCAGGATGGTTGCAAGATCAACGTACACATCTCAGGCAGGCAAGGGCCAGAAGGCATCAAGAAAGCACTACCCAGACTGTCACAAGAGGCACGGAACCTTATCACGATCGAGAACGACGAGATGGGGCATGGACTTGAGAAGAGCCTTGAACTTGAAAAACATCTAGCACTTGTACTGGACATACATCACCACTGGATTCGTGATGAGGAATACATAGAACCCACAGATGACAGGGTCAAACGTGTGATAGATTCGTGGCGAGGACAAAGACCAAGTATGCATTACTCGTATTCCAGAGATGAACATCTTGCAGTAGCAGGACTTGGCGACAAGACACACACAGAAATGCACAACATCAAAGACCTGCTAGAGCGTGGTTGCAAGAAACAGAAACTGAGAGCACACTCGGATCTATTACCAAACACAAAAGTCAATGACTGGGCATTGAGTTTTTCAGAAAACTTCGACATACAAGTGGAGGCCAAAGGTAAAAACATGGCAACCGAACAATTATATAGACAAGCGAAGGAAACTTCTGTAATATAACATATATGAAAGATTTATGGGTAGAAAAATACAGACCTAAGACTCTGAAAGAGTACGTGGTCAGAGACGAAGCACAACGACAACAAATACAATCTTGGATTGACGATAAAGCGATCCCACACTTACTATTAAGTGGTGCACCGGGAGTGGGCAAGACCACACTGGCGAAGGTGTTGTTTGGAGAACTGGATGTCAGCAGTTATGACATCTTGGAGATAAATGCTTCGAGGGAAAACTCCGTTGATACTGTGCGTGAGAAGATCAACAACTTCGTACAGATCATGCCATTTGGAGCATACAAGTATGTGTTGTTAGACGAGGCAGACTACATGTCACCAAATGGCCAAGCGGCGTTGCGTGGTGTGATGGAGATGTATCACACATCAGCAAGATTCATACTGACTTGCAATTATCCCAATAGGGTCATCCCGGCACTGCATTCAAGATGCCAAGGTTTCCACATGGAAACAATTGACAAAACAGAATTCACTGCGAGGGCGTGTGAGATATTGATACAGGAAGGTGTGACTCCAGACATCGAAGTACTTGACACTTACGTTAAAGCGAGTTATCCTGATCTAAGGAAGTGCATCAACATGTTGCAACAGAATGTCAGGGATAGCAAACTGATGCCACCAGCATCAGGAGACTCTGGACAACAGGACTACAGACTGCAGATGGTGGATCTGTTCAAGCAGGGCAAGATACAAGAAGCAAGGAAACTTGTTTGTGCCCAGGCGAGGCCAGAGGAGTGTGAGGAGATATACAGATGGCTGTATGACAACTTGGAAATTATATCCAAAGATGAGGACGCACAGGACAAGGCGGTGCTAATTATCAAGCAGGGATTGGTCGATCATTCATTCGTCGCTGATCCTGAAATAAATTTAGCAAGTGTTATGATCAAACTAGCGAGGTTATCAAATGGGTAGCAAACACAACAAGAAAAGATTCTTCTGCGTGAAGTACATAATCAAACCGGACAAGAAGTTCGACGAGTTCGTGGAACTGTCCAAAAAGAAGATAGGTCCTGGCAAGATGCTGGAATACACAGTGGTGCTTGATCTCGTAAACAAGGAAGTGTTGAAGAATGACCTACCTGGTATCCCTATAGCACAGAGGGACCAAATCCCATTCGAACGTCTAGAACAGCACTACCGACAGTGGTACGCTGAAGCGATGGACGCCTTTGTCAAATAGCCTGATTGTACATCCGCTTTAACATGGCCAATTGGCTGGCCTTCCATAATCTCATCAATACCCTACGTCTACGTCTGTCCTTCTGTTTCCTTATCTTGAGCCAATTCTGATTCTGCATATACAAGTTCACACGTTTGTCGTACACTCGTTTCTTCCTCATTAGTTTCCATAGTTTGCGTTGGAATAAAGGTCGCATTTGTAGGCCGTTCGATGATAACATAAGGTTCCTCATAGGTTGTGGTTGATTTTGATTTGATGTGTCTTTGTCGACTCATGTACAAATACTTACTATCAAATTTCCAGATTAAGTATGCATATTTTACAACACAGATATTAAGGATAAATAAGCACTATGCATGACGTCTTAGACATAATCAAAAACGTACAATCGTTATACGCGGTAGGCCCTACTTTGGGCACACTCAAAGACTTCGAGAGAGTCGTAGACGAGCTAGATGTGTACGTGTTCCAGAACTGGTCAGAAGGTGAATTGCTTTCAGGCCCTGTGGATTCGAGACACTTCGTCACGTGTTCATTCATGTGGCCAGCGGACAAGATGCCTGATCCGGCGGGAGGCAAGAGATTGCTAGACAGGGGTTGCAAGGTGACCTACAAACGAGATGAGTTAATGAAACCAAGACAGATCAAAACTCCAGCAGATTACAGACCAGGAACAACAAAGGGCAAGATAGATGCCCACGATATTTGGATAGTAGAAATCAAAATGCCAAAAGCATTAATTGGTAATTTCAAACACGGTAAAGACGAGATCGAGAGCCAGGACGAGCAGGCACAGGCGTCTGGAGATTTAAGTAGTTTAGATGACATTAGTTAATGAAGGATTAAAGGCCGGGGACCTAGACGGAGTAGTTTCAAAACGATTCTCAGTCGATCAATTCAAAAGCAAGATGGGTGAAGACAGGAACATAATGGTCCTTGCATTCACTGTTGACGGAATGGCACCAGCCAAGGACCTAGAACGTTTCGCAGAGACAGGATACAAGGAAGTATTGGACGCAGACGCCACGCCAGGCACACTGGAAGACGGCAAGCACAGAGTGTTCGTTGAATTCGCGAGGGTGGAAGCGGTAGACCAACACATCAGAAAGTTCCTAGACGATCTTTCAAAGTTGACCAACATAGAGACATTTGAATTCACATACCACAAGAGAACCGTGCCTTTTGAGGCATCGGCCAAGAACCTAGCAGACATCCTACCGAGGACACCAGAAGCATACGCACAAAAGGTCAACGCACTACAGTTAGGAGAGGTACAAACATTCTTTGACAGGTTCCAGATGATGGAATTCAAACTAGACAACAATGTGGTCACTATTAAAAAACAGAATGCGGACAAACTTAAATTCGAACTACACGCATTTGGTTCAACCAACATGATCATGAACGAAATTAAAGCGTTCAAACTAGACGAGTCAGCAATGAGTGAATGCATGTACCTGACCAAGTACTTTGGACCATACCAGATCACCAAGACAACTGAGGATCAATTCATCTTCAGCAAAGACGGTCAATCCGCGTTGATGAGCAAAGCAGGTTGGTAATATAATACACGCACTTATTGATAAATAAGTGTATGAGATTAAGCACAAACTTCACACTAGCAGAATTCACAAAGAGCCAGACAGCCACAAGGAAAGGTCTCGACAACACTCCAGGCGAGGAACACCTAGCAAACGCAAAAGAACTGTTTGCCAACGTGGTGCAAAAAGTCAGAGAAAACTTTGGTGTGACAGTCATCAACTCAGGATACAGAGGACCAGCACTAAACGAAGCGGTAGGTGGTTCAAGCAAATCGCAACACTGCAAAGGAGAAGCAGTTGATATCGAATGTCCAGGCACAGGCAACTATGATGTGGCCAAATGGATATCTGAGAACTGTGACTTCGACCAATTGATATTGGAATTCTACACACCAGGCATACCAGATTCAGGTTGGGTACACGTTTCTTACAAGTCAGAGGGCAATCGTAAGAGCATCTTGACCGCGATGAAGGAAAACGGTAAAACTGTTTACAAGCCTGGTCTTATCCAATAAATACTGCTATTATGTTTTCAACGATAAAAATGGCGATAGCCATAATGTTAATCACCGGCATAGCGGGTGCGGGCATGTACGTGATGAAATTAAGAGCGGACAACGCCACACTGAAAGCGAACCAACAAAAACTGGAAACCGCAATCACGGAACAGAACAAGGTGTTAGAGCAACAGAAAGCAGACTTCGAGGCAATAATGGAAAGCAACAAGAAACTTAATGTGTTGATCGGAACTTTCAAAAAAGACCTAGACGATTTAGACAAGAGATTCACAAAGAAAAACAGAGACATCGGCAAACTGGCCTTACAGAGAACAAAATCAATCGAGAGGATCGTGAACAAAGGTGGCAATAACGCCGCAAGGTGTATCGAATTGGCATCAGGTGCCGAACACACAGAAGCAGAATTGAAAGCAACATTAAAATCACAAATCAATCCAGAGTGCCCGAGCCTGGCAAATCCAAACTATGTACCATTTCAATAAAATATTTGCAATAGCAATGATAGTATTCCTGACCGGCTGTAGCATAGGTGGGGAGAAAAAGATCAAGATATTCTCGGTTGAGGAGCCTAGGAAAAAATTAGACTATCCTATGCCAACCCCGTTGCAGATAGAAGAGATCAAGTGGATCATAATCACTTCAGAGAACGCTCAAGAAGTGTTCAAGAAACTTGAAGAGGCAGGCATAGACCCCGTACTGTTCGGAATCACTGATAAGGACTTCCAAGTACTTGCTAGGAACTTCGCACAGATCAGACAGAAACTGCAGGAGACCAACAACCTGCTGGAAGAATACAAAAAGTACTACGAAGATACTGGTAATTCCCAATAAATACTACTATAATGAAGATCAGTGATAACACATCTATTTCAATGCCCATGCGGAATCTGTTGTCCATAGTGGCCGCGGTAGCCGTTGGGGTTTGGGCGTACTTTGGCGTGATTGAGAGATTGAACAAGTTGGAAACACAAGGAGTTTTGATTGAGAAAGACATGACTGCGGAAGATGAAAGACTACACAACGAAGTTCAAAAAAATACAGAATTTAGAATCAAATACCCAAGAGGTGAGTTAGGTCAAAGTTCACAGGACATTGAACAATTCATGTTGATTGAGGACCTTTACAAGACAGTGGACAGAATGCAGAAGCATCTGGACAGCATGTCCAACAACAAGATAAACATTGAGTTTTTATCAAAGCAAATGGAAAAAGCACAATCAAATATTGAAAAACTTAAAGATGCTGACAGAGAGATTGTGTACAGCAACGGCAACGGAGAACATTAATGATAGAAACAGTTGTGGCATTGTTGATGATTATACATGGTGAGATCAAGGAACACAGGATACAAGAGTCAATGGCGGCTTGCCTTAGAGGCAAACGTACTGCTGAAAGACAGTACAGCCAAGGAACAAAATATCAGTGTCTCAAGGTAAAGGCAGAACTTGAGTCAAACATAGACGGAAGTAAATCAATCAAGAAAATCATATTGGAGTAACATGCAGACAGTAGTCAAAGTAATAGCAGAACACCTGGATGTGGCAGAGAGCAAAGTGACGCCTGAAGCTCACCTAGTAGATGACCTTGGTGCAGATCCTTTTGATACAGTTGAATTATGCATACAAGTTGAAAAAGCAACCGGCGTAAAAATATCAGAGGACGATGGCGACAAAGTCCAAACAGTACAAGATCTAATCAACCTAGTGGAGAAAAAATAATGTGGACGTACAGATGTAAATTAAGAAGAGTGGTAGACGGAGACACAGTTGACGTTGACATAGACCTAGGCTTTGGCATATGGCAGATGAATGAACGTGTTAGGATAATGGGCATAGACACACCAGAATCAAGGACAAGAGACAAAATTGAAAAGAAATTTGGACTGGCCGCAAAAGCAAAGTTGAAATCATTGCTTGGACCAAAACCCGTATTACAGACAACCATCAGCAAAAAAGGTGAGGACATGAAGGGCAAGTTCGGAAGGGTGCTGGGTGACTTCCTTGTGGACGGCAAGCAAGTGACTGAGATCATGTGCAAGACCGGACACGCAGTACCATACTTTGGTGGTGCAAAAGCAGACACACAGAAACAACACATGAAGAACAGGAAAAAACTGGTCGCCGAGGGTGTTGTCAAAGGTGCAATAGAATAAATACGCATATTAACGAGGAGACTTATGGAACTACTAATGACACTAGCAATGAAATTTTGGCAATGGACTGTGCTTATCGCAGTTGTGATCATCGCCGCAATCATAAACTGGACAGACAAGAGAGCAAAAACAAATTTAAAATTCAATTACAAAGGAATGCCTAATCTACAACCGGTGCCAATCAAAACAAAAGGCAAAGGTTTCTGGAAAGGCATCGTGATGTGGTTACTTTCAACAAGAAACTGGGTGTTGACAGAAGATTGGAAGTACAACATCGACGGAGAAGAATATGTGATACCGGCAGGATTCCAGTTTGATGGAGCAAGTATTCCTAAATTCCTAAGGACTTTCTTCTCACCAGTTGGTGTGTTGATGATAGGTGGACTAGTACACGACTACGCATACAAGTACAAAACACTGTTGAAGAAAAACAAGAAAGACACAATGGGTGAGTTAGATCAAAAGAGAGCAGACGAGATATTCAGAGACATCAACATAATCGTTAATGGTTTCTACACAATGAACAGACTTGCATATTGGTCACTGAGAATAGGTGGCTTCGTTGCTTGGAACGGACACAGAAAAAGAAACGCAAAAATCAAAGGTGTGAAATAATGGCTGAGCAATTAAAAGAAGACAAGTTAATAGTAAAAGACAACATGGTCAAAAAAGGTGCCAAGGACGGTTGGGCACTGATCAAGATCATTTGGTTGTTCCTCAAAGAAGAACTACCACAGTTCCTATCAAACTGGAGAACAGTTCCAAGGATCATGATGGCATTGTACGGACTGGTGTTCTACAACACCATGCAATGGTTCATGTCACTACCAGAACCAAACAACGCACAGGCAGGATTTGTTTCTGTTGTGGTTGGTGCTGGAGCGGCCTGGTTTGGACTTTACGTCAACGGTAAAAAGACAGACATCAAAAAGTAACAATAATTACATATAGATGAAACTATATGAACCATTCCAATTCCTAACGGCCGAAGAGTGTGATGGTATTATAGCATACGCTAGGCAAAATAATATACAAGAAGGTACTACGCTAGCCAAGGACAATGTCAGAAATAATCGTGTGGTATGGTATAAGGACAATACACGTTGGCAGGAATGGATAGATAAGTTTAATGAAATTGAACCTGTGATAGATTGGTTACAGACTCCACAAATATCGTTTTATAATCCAGGCGAGGAATACAAATGGCACGTTGATACATGGCCAAACTATAGGACTCACATCAGACACTTTACATTAACCTGTGAATTGCAAAATGCAGTCGGCAGTGGTATAGAACTTGAAAACCATAATATTCCTCAACTCAAAAAAGGAGAGGCAGTAGTGTTCAAACCAAGTGACAGGCACAGAGCCACATCACCCATAGGTGGAGAACGAATCAGTTTTACCATTTGGGCAATGGCAAAAAATGCAAACAAACTTGACAGATCCTAGATCTGCGTTACAATCATATACATGAAGAATTATTATGACGTGCTAGGTGTGAATGAACAAAGCACCAGTGCGGAGATCACAAAGGCATTCAAGGATCTAGCAAAGAAGCATCATCCAGACAGGGGAGGTGACGAAGCAAAATTCAAAGAGATCAATGAAGCACACAACACACTAAAGGATTCACAGAAACGACACGACTACGATTCCATGCGTAAGTTTGGCAATGCAGGCACAGGTGGCGGACAGCATCCATTCTTCAACGAGGACATATTTGGTGATTTCTTCTCGGGTTTCCAAGGTGGGGACATGGACTTCAACACCAGTTTTAACTTCACACGTGGACCAGGTGGAGAGAGGATATTTAGACAGAACAGGGCACATACCAAGGGCAACAGGAACGTGCAGGTGAGGATGGCCATTAGCATTAAAGAGGCAATGAACAAAAGTGAAAAGACGATCAACTACAAACTGCCCAGTGGCCGGGAGGAGTTCGCGACTGTGAACATTCCAGCGGGTGTGCAACACGGAGTCACATTCAAGTATGCGGGCATGGGTGATGACAGCATCAAGAACTTGCCACGTGGAGATCTAATGGTTGTAATGAGTGTGTTGGACTCGGATGGTTACACACGCAAGGGCAATGACCTATACACAGACAAGACCATAGACTGTTTCCAAGCGGTGCGTGGATATGAATTCAACCTAAGGACGCTGGAAGACAAAGTGATCAAAGTGAAAGTTCCATCAGGCACACAACCCAACACCATACTACAAGTCAAAGGTCAGGGTATGCCTGTACACAAGACGTTAAGCATACGTGGCAATCTTTATGTGAAGATACACGTCCTGATACCACAACTCAGTGCCGCTGACCTGAAGAAGATAAAGGATCTATAATGAGGAAAAAGAAAACATACATACACGTTAACCAGCATGTGATTAGGGCAAACAAGAAACACGGTGCCAATGATCCCGTGATAACAATCAAGCAGGGTAGCAAGAACACATACTGCCATGAGGTAGAGATAAAAGGACCAAGTCGTATGATATACGGAGGCAACGACAAACCTATACTGAGCTGTGGTGCGAGAGTTGTGATAGAAACAGAATCAGACATAGAGGTGATCAAATGATACAAGTATTCCAATACCCACACGAGACACTGCTACAAACCAGCACACCCTGGACGGAAACAGATAACATACAAGGTTACGATGACAGAGAAAAGTTTGAATCGGACATGATAAGACTGATGCTTGATGAGAAAGGAATGGGACTGGCCGCCAACCAGATAGGCATTACCAAAAGATTCTTTGCAATAGGGCATGAAACATTTGACACATTCCAAAAACATGCTATAATTTGGAATCCACAGGTGATAAATTCTAGTGAAGAAAAAGTCATTGACGTGGAAGGGTGTCTGAGTTTCAAGGACATCTTTATCAAAGTTGAAAGACCAAAGATTATAGAAGTGCAATATGAAACAACACAAGGAAAAACAGAATTCGCAAAACTCGACGGGATGGAGTCCAAGTGCTTCCAGCATGAACTCGATCACCTTGATGGTATTACGTTTAATAAAAGAGTATCGAAATTACGATGGCAAATGGCAAACAAAGGATAGAAAATGTTAGAAGCAAATGAAGGACTAGAGAACATATTTGAGAACGCAGTCAAAGAAGCAGAGAAGAGAAGGCACGAGTATGTCACAATAGAACACGTGTTGCTGTCTCTGATCAAGGATCAACATATCGGCACAGTATTACATGACTTCAAAGTACAAGTGGGTGCATTGATCAAGGACGTTGAAGACTATCTAGATACTAAATGCAATGACATCGTGGCCAAAGGCAGTGAACCAATGACACCACGTAAGACAGCATCATTAGAAAGATTAATGAACAGAGCATTCACACAGGCCTTGTTCCAAGGCAGACAGGACGTAAGTTCCGTTGACATCCTTATCAGCATATTTTCAGAGAAGAAAAGTTACGCGGCGTTCTTCCTCAAGAAACACCAGGTCAACAAACAGGATCTTATTGACCTTGTGTCAACAGAGACAATATTAGACGAAGGAATGGCCGGAATGGGTGGTCCAGGAGAGGTAGGACCAGAGCAGAAACTGAGACCAAACCAAGCAGACAGGATATTAAAAAGTTATTGTGAGAACCTGAATCAGAAGTACTTCGACAAGAAGATCGATCCAGTGATAGGCAGGGAACAAGAGACA
>Ga0208434_1001187_pt1 | contig 10872 bp, 7 predicted proteins | sample 13_taG_FD_184086 | JGI IMG/M metagenome (GOLD analysis project Ga0208434, IMG submission 184086) | Marine viral communities from the Subarctic Pacific Ocean - 13_ETSP_OMZ_AT15268 metaG (SPAdes) (version 2) | ecosystem: Environmental > Aquatic > Marine > Oceanic | place: Pacific Ocean | collected... | reverse complement strand
AAATTGTAACTGCACCTGATGCAATTTTATCACTTGTAATACTGTTATCTTCTAGACTGGTGGTTTTTAACTTGTCAATGGCCATGCGTAATAATCCTGTTGTTATTACAGTTATTTATCCGTTACTCTGGCTTAGTTGGCCATACTACATCATCTAACGATGTATATGTATCAGTAATATCTCTGAGTGCTTGCCTATATGCAATTTGCTCATCAGTTGCCGTACGATCTGGCATCATCCACCAATCAGTCTCTGATAGTACGTTGTTGCGAACATGGCGTAAATTAATCAAATCACGTTCTACATCTACTTCATCAAACTTGGTTTGAATTGCAGTACGCTCTTCTTCTGTAGTTTCGTGACCATCTCGCCAGACAATACTATCTACAGTAACTCCTACATTAGCCCAACTATCAGGGTATAATAGTTGAACTGCTTTTGACATACTATCTGTAATTGTGTAACTTGGCATATTTTACTCCTATCCAATTTCTATTATCATTTGTACAAACATATATTCACCGGCGATTCTGCCTTTGTTTGGGGATGGCGCATTACAATATGCTCTGGTATTAAATGTTCGTGTGCTAGTAGAACTATTGGCATAAAAATAATTAATAGGATATGACAGTCTGAGACCATCTGGTATTGAGTAAGTATCAGCGTAGTTTATCCATTCGTGCATTTTAGTATTACTGCCACCGGCTTCGTCTATATATATAAGGGTGTTTCCATAACCGCCGCCAGATCGATCTGCCGCTCTCGAATAAAATCTAGGAGCAGACATATATATTAGAGTTGAACTAGAAGATTTAGGAGTTATTGCAATTGTTGGAAAATTATAAGATGAAGCATTAGCAATCTGCACTTCACCTACAATATACGTAGAATTCTGTACAGATTGTAAAACAGCTCCTGCTAAATTCCAGCCATCTGGCCCTATGTAATTACCCATTATTTGTTCTCCAATTCATCTATTCGTGTTTTTAATTCTTTTATTTCTTTAAGAGCATCTTGTAATGCAGCAACAATAACAGGTGTTATTCTACCATAATCCATGCTCATCATTTCATCGCCGTCAGGTTCTCCATGAACAGCTTCTGGAATAATCTCTTTCATTTCTTGAGCAATAAAACCGTGTACTTGAGGATCGTTTGGATTAGCTATCCAAGTATGAGTTACAGGTTTCATATCCATTAGCTTATCTGTAGCATCTGAGATAGGTTGAATATTATCTTTTAGTCTGCGGTCTGAGGTGGTGTTGTAGGTTGTACCAGAAGAAGTAACATTTATTGATCCTCTTCCATTTGTGCCATTATCACTAAACCAAATACAGTCACCATTTACGGTATTAGTCAAAGTCAATGCATAATTAACAGTATCAGATCTTACGTTTAAAGCGTTTGCTGTAACAGTGTTTGTTCCACCATTAGTTATATTAACCATTCCGCCTGGACCATGACCTCCAGTGGAATTAAAATGGTAATACCCAGCAGTTGTCATTCTCATTTTTTCAGCTGATGAGCTAGAAGATCCAACTCTAAACGCTAATTCGTTTGCCGAAGAAGCAATCCCAGCTTCAACAGCTCCGCCAGATACAGCAAATTCCATTTGGGTAATAGAGCTATTACCTTGAATTCTTAAAGGTGATCCATCAATATCACTAACAACTTCTAATTTTCTATTAGGATTAGTTGTACCAATACCAACATTACCTGACGGCGTGATGCGCATTCTTTCGTTATTCAAAATGCCAGCAGTATTAGCCTCTGGATTGCCAACGCTGGTGCTACCAGACGCAATTCTTGCTGCTTCTGTGTTTGTTTGAAACACAATTGGAAAACTTTCAAAAGTTCTTATGCCTAAACCTTCAAAGTTATTACCATTTGCGTCTGAGGACATATATATTTCAGCACCATAAGTGCCAGCGTCATTTGAATGTAGTCTTAAACCAGCGCCGTGCCTTCCATTAGTTGAATGAGTATTTTCAATGATTGCTTGAATATGAGCGTATGAGTTACCGGAAGCCCCTCCACTAGTACTTCCACTAACATGAAGCAACTCTTGCGGGTCGTTAGTGCCAATACCAACGTTGCCGTTGTTTTTGATCCGCATTCTTTCAACGCCGTTGTTTCCACCATCAGTGTAAAGTATTAAATCGCTGTTGTTAGCTGATCCTTGATAAACAGCAGCAATACCAGCATCACCTGTGCCAGCTCTTAGAACTAAGTTTGACCATGAATAAAGAGTTGTGCTATCATTAATTAATGCAAGTACTGCTTCATTGCTAATACCAGATGTTGGCATTGCAGTATTATCATCTCTTTTAATTATTGTTCTATATGATGGATAATTGCTAGGAGTTACTCCAATACCAACGTTGCCTGATGATCCATCAATAGTTGCAACACGAGAACCTTTACCATTACCTATAATTAAGTCTCTAAATTTAGTTGTACCTCCTTGATACCCAGAATAATTTATCCAAGTTGAAAAATCATCAGCGTTTACGTTAAACCCACTGTTATAAGTATTTTGAGCTGCTCCGTTTATGTAACCCTCACCGTTAGGTCCAAACTTTATGTTACCTGACGAGTCTATGCGCATACTTTCTGAACTAGTATTACGTCCAAACTTTAAATTTAATCCAGTAACCCACAAATCTTTTTGGTTTACTCCAGATTCATCAACATTAATTTGCCCATAATCTCCAGACTCGTTATAGAATATAGATACATTTAAATTAGTGTTTGATGTTCCTTGCAGTCTTAATTGTCCTGTAGATGATTGAACAGTTAACCCAGTAGTCGTAAGCGCACCTGTCATAGTACCACCAGCTAGTGGTAGTTTGGTAGCGATAGAATTTGTAACAGTTGTAGCAAAGTTAGGATCGTCACCCAGTGCATCGCCAAGTTCTTCCAGTGTATCTAGTGTACCTGGTGCGGCACCCACAAGTGCATCAATCTTTAACTGCGCTCTAGCATCTGCTCGGGCATCTGTGTAATATAAATTTGTACCTTCAGCTAAGTCACTAGTGGTAGATAAATCACTAATTTGTGATTGTGTTACAGTCAGTGCAGACTCATGAGCAGTAACACTTGCTTGTGTTAGCGTAAGTGTTTTGGTACTTAAATCAAGTGTGGTGTGTAATTTATCAGCAGTAATTTCACTGTCTGGAATATCACTAATAGTGACTGCACCAGGTGCTAGGTTAGCACTTGTAACTGCATCTGCAGCCAAACTCTTACTTGTAATTTTACCGATTGCCATGTGTAATACATCCTGTTGTTATTACACTTATTTATCCGTTACTCTGGTTTTGGATTTGCGTCTTTTACTGCTTTAATCCCTAGGTAGAAGTTACCAGTTTTTGCTTCTTCGCCCAACAGTCCATTATCAATATCATGATATAAATTGTCCAATTGCTCTTTTACTTTTTCATAACGATGTGATCGATCATACTTGTAACTTTCATCAATATCTAGTATAATCTCTTTGCTAAATTCGCTCATTTTAATTTTCCTTATAGTGATCTGCTAGTTTCAAGCACATATAAACGATTGCATCAGATTTGTTACTACTTTGATGGTTGAATGTCTCGCTTGAAGAACTTTGAAATATGCAAAATGTATTATCATCATAACCTATACTACCATTACAATAACCATCTTGACCGGCTGCTGTTCTTAATTTTGAAACACTAAACTTGGCATCATTAGCACCATGTAAATTCATTGTGCTTGGAGTAGTAAAGAAAGTTTGAGCTATAGAGGGGTTACCATCAGACATTCGCATAAAGTTCATTAATGGATTATGCCATTCACCAAAGCCATCATATGCTCCTGCTACTGCGAAACCCCATCTATTACCATTACCAAAAATGTCGCCGCTGTGACTCATTCCGCTAGTATTACCATTTAACATAAACTGTTTCCAGGGCCTATTATTAGGAACACCATATATCCAATCAATTTGTCTATATCCACGCCAATCGTTTGCCCAATTGTCACTACTTACTAATCTAACTTCAGAAGGCATATAGTCGCCAAATGCAGAACTCCACTGAGCACTATCTGTATTGTTAAATCCTACACTTATCTGATCATATGATGTTTGTGTTGCATTAAGATCACTAGGGTTAAATTTAGCAACAACGATCCATGTTCCTGTTCTGTCTGATATAAACTGAACATTGCGAACAACACCGCTTGGGGTCATCATAGTGTCTACCCATTGTCCATAACTATCTCCATGATGAACAATAGCGCCGTCTTTCTTGATAGTAAATCTTTTTTCAGCTGATCCGCCAGTACTAGCAGCTGTATACATGTTAATATCTCTACCCCAACCAAACATTTGCAAGCCGTCGGTATCAGTAGGTCTAGCGCCTATACGAGCATATCTTGAAGAACCAGCATTATCATAAAACTGTATTTCACTAATGTTATCAGTAGATCTACCTCTTATAGCAAGTGCAAGTGCTGATGCATCATTTGATGTTACATCTAATCTAGCAACCGGTTCTTTTGTACCAATTCCTACATCACCTGCTGGTGTAATACACATGCGCTCAAGTATACCAGCATCTTCGTCTGTTGTGATATTGTTTGTAGCAAATACTAAATTTGATCTTTCGTGACCTGGAGTGTCCTCAACACGTAATCCGACCCATGCATGTACATTTTCGTCATGTTGTCCACTGTGACCACCCAAGTGATTGAAACCTATACCGCCGCCGTATTTTCCCACATCACGTTGCCCAGCAGAGGCATTCCAATATGTTTCAACTCTTAGTGCCACTTGTTGTTTACTTAAAGTTGAACTCCAATGGCTATACACATTGTCAATAACATGAAGACCTGCTATAGGAGTAGTAGCTTGATTAGTATTACTACCGATAATAGCTGCGCCATTGACATGTAATTTAGCATCTGGAGAACTCGTACCAATGCCAACTTTGCCATCGCCTTGTACAACAAAGTCTGTACCGGAATTATCATGTGCGTGAATATATCTTGTACTTGATCCACTATACGATCCAGCAGCAAGTTCTAAAAATGCTGCATTTGAAGCACTACCATTTGTATAATTATTCCCAGCAATTTTTAATCCACTGCCTTTATGACTTCCACTACCTCTTGATATATAAACAACATTTGCATCACCACTGCCTGGAGGTGAAACGTTTAGTGTTGTTTGCGAAACATCATTATTGGCAATATCCAAAGTTGAGCCTGGTACAGATTTATTAATACCAACATTGCCATCGCCTTGGATGACCATTCTTTCCGTATTATTAGCTCCGAAAGATATAGCCTTGGTTAAATTTTGCTGAGTTCCAATTTCTAAAGTATTGTTACCATAACTTTCTAAACGTCCTATATATTGATTTCCACTCCATCCAACATCAGAACTCGTATACATATACATATTTTCGCCATGTGTGCCGGTGTTACGAGTAACTTGTATGCCTTCGATGCCAGCACCATTACTAGTCACAACCCCACTATTGTTAGAAGAAACATGTAGTTTACTACGGGGAGCGTCATGATTTATACCAACGTTGCCGTTAGCTCCAGATATTAACATTTGAGGACTTGTTGGTAATAAGTTAGCAGCATTGGCTGAATTTACATAAAATCTCAAATCTGTATTGTTACTACCAAAAACTCCTCTTGTACCAATAAAGGCTTGAACATATTCGTTTCCGCTGTTATCTCTGTGTTTGTAGAAACTTAATCCTGGGCCGTTGGAATCTGAATTGAATACATTACCATCTAATAATTTTAAGTTACCCTGTGGCCAATATCTATCTGCAGGAACACTTGCTGAAGCGTCATCCATATTTTCATCAGATAGACGATCAATTGTAAGGCCGTTACGATATCCATACTCTAGATCATTTGAATTATCAATATAGACTTGAAATTTTTGTCCAGCACTTGACGTACCAATACCAACATTACCTCCCCACGGATTAATTAAAAAAGCATTTGCACTATTATCACTTGTATCGTATGCTTGTAGACCAGTATCAGTGGTGTTTTGCCCAATGGCACCCATTGAGATACCTTTTGTTTGACCTTGTCTAGTAGGTGTTATTCTAAATGCTATTCTGTTGTCAATACTTTCTGCAATATTAATAGCATGCCAAGTCGCATCACTATTATCTACTGTGAATCCTCTACCTCTAGTGGTCGAGTATCCATCTAGATGAATCGTAAATTTTTCGTCCCAAGTGAGTGCATTTCCTGCTGTGCCACTTGCGGCTGTATAAAAACTTAGTCCAGAGTTACTACCGTTAACCATACTTGCAACATTTGATGCAATATATTTCCAACCACTGTTGAATACACCATTCCAAGCAATATTACCTGAATGACTTTGAAACCCTAGTGTTGACCCAGATGGCACATAAACATTACCAGTGTCACTGGACGTGGGTGCAGATACACCGCCTGTGCTGATACCTCCATTAACGTCTACGCCTGTTGCTGTTGTGGAGATACGTGGAGCATTAGCAAGATGATAAAGAGTTACAGCACCAGTAGAAGCATTACCTTCTAAGTAAGTCGATGTTCCGGCACTAGTAAGCAATTGCATATTATCGCCTTGGATTTTCATTTGCCCACTGCCATATTCTCTTATACGTGCATGAGTACCATCACCATAAATCTCTAGTAATCCTCCAAACACAGCTTTATCATTGTTACCAAATGAAACATTACCAGTCATAGTACCACCTGCAAGAGGCAGCTTAGTAGCAATACTATTTGTTATAGTTGTGCTGAAATTAGCATCATCGCCTAGTGCTGCGGCTAATTCATTTAATGTATCAAGTGTATTAGGTGCGCTGTCTACTAGTGCATCTATCTTCAACTGAGCTCTTGCATCTGCTCTCGCATTTGTAAAGTAAAGATTAGTACTACCTTCACTAAGTGCATCTGTATTATGATTACTAATACTACTGGTAGTTCCTGTAACATTACCTGTTAATGGTCCGCTGAAAGCTGTAGCTGTTGCTGTCCCTGTTATGTCTAAGGTTGTTGTGGGTGTTGCACTACCAATTCCTACACGATTATTTGTACTGTCCACTACTAGTGTATTGTCAGTCGGATCAACATTAAAGTCTCCGTCTAATCCGTGTGTTGTCATGTTTCCTAATTTACGTGCATTACTCATATGTGTGTCCTAGTTGTTACACGTATTTATCGATTACCCAAATATTCTTTTTATAGGTATTACACTAATTTTAAATTGCTCCTTCTAATTCGTGTATTATCAAGTGCAACTGTTTAATACATGTTAGCTGAGTCTGGCAACTCTTCAATTATTCTAGTAACCCAAGTAACAATTTCTTCTTCTGTTTTATAAACTCGATTTAGATTTTCATCCTTAGATTTTAACCAAGGGTAGGTCACATGAATATTTTTGACTCTCTGAATAGCTTCTTCTTGAGTCAGATGTGTAACAGTATCTGGGATATAATAATTTCTTTCAGAAGATTCTAATACGAATCCCATGTAAGTATCATTATCTCTATCATAAAAATATCCACCTTTAATCACCCATTCAGGATCTATAACTTCTTTATTTACTAAATGTTTTCTATATTCTACTATTTGCATTTTAGTTACCTTACGTATAAGCCCATAATAAATGAATTATGATCATAATTATTATCTCCGTGGTCACCAAAGTTACTACTGCTTGTATTACCAAAAGTTAATACCCCTTTTGGAGTTCCTGTACAGCTAGTTTGCCTACCACATGGCGTGTCGTTATCATCAATTAAATAAAGTTGATTCAACGTTGTTGAATTTGAATATCCAAAATCTTTATAATTATCTGTCTCAAATCCAGTTGCAACCCAACTTGAATTAAATATAGTATTAAATGTCTTTGGGTTAAAATTGGAGTGTAGTCCACTGCCGTTAAGTCCTACATATCTAGTTATACTAGTGTTTGAAAATCCAGAGCCTTGAGACCAAGTTCCTCTAGTTCTTAATGCAATTTCAGATATTGTATAGTCCCATCCACCAGTATTATAGAATGCAGAATTATCACTCTCACCTGTATAAAAATGATACACTGTTGTTCCAGATCCACTTGAACCAGCGTCCCATACTCTCATGTAGCCATATCCAGCTTCTATTGATCCATCAAGGATACAATATATGGATTGAGCACCATTACCTAAATTAATATAATAATAACCATTTGTACTTTGTCCAGCTGCTACTAATTCAGTTGCGTTAGAAGCAGGTCTATCTATACTCCCTAAAACACTTCTCGCATAGTTAGATATATTTTCATATGCCATTGTACCTAGATCAGCATTTGTTGGAACTTGATTTGGTGCAGTTCCTATAAGTTTACTCATAATTTATTCCTTTGTCATTTCTTGTAATGTAGAATTAGATAGTCGTTGTGGATAATAAGATATTTTCTTAAAAGTACCAGTAAAGTTATAATTATCACTAATAGTTTTACCTATGTATAAAGACGCTGGTTCAGGAAAAGCTGTAGTTGTAGTAGTTATTACATTCGCACCGTTAATAGAATTTACAACTTGTGTTCCGTTGGGAGAAGTCATACTTAATTGCATATTAGTTCCGTATGTTAAAGTACCAATAGTTGGGAATGTTAAGTTTGGGGCATCATATATAATAGACCTTAACGCATTATCACTATTAGTTGTAATGAATCCCCATCTTGAACCTGTATCCTCAACAAGCTGAATAATGTTTCCGTAAGTTCCAGTTGTATCACCTACCATATTAAAATCAACAAAAAGCGTTCCAGAATGATCATACCAATCACTGGATGGTAATACAGCTGAATCAGCAGCTCTAGTTGTACTAGAACCTCCATTACTCTTTATAAAACTGGTTGCAAAACTTCCAATTTCCCGTTGATATCCCCAAGTAAGAAATGCTATATCACCTTGTAAGCCAGTCTCATAAGTATAAAGCTGAACATAGCTTGCTGTTCCACTCATTGTATACGATATAGTTATCCTATACCATTGATTTCCTACATGAGTTATAGTTTTTGTAGTTGCTGATCCACCAGTTACAGATCCGTCTCCGCTTAATAAGAATATACCATCCTTGTTTTGAGAGTTATCAAGAAGTCGAACCATAGTACCTGTTAAAGGTTTTACATATACAGATTGTGTAACATTAATACCATCAGCTGAAGAAGCACCTCCGCTATTGGGCCAATATATCAACGTTGATCCACCTACTGTGTTACTACCTACTTCGTATCCTATTGCAGTTTGTGTTCCATCAGGAGCTATTCCATACTCTGCTCTCTGAGTTGCTTGATAAGTTCCAGTTGGCTCAGTAGTTCCACTATAGTTAGTACGAGATTCCTCAATTAATAAACCCTTACTTTCACGTGTAATAGGATCATGGTCAAACCGTGGTCCATAACTACCAGCTGTTAATAGCTTAGGCTGATATTTCACAATAGGGTTGGCTGTAGTAGCCGTGTAGGTTGTAGCTGAACTGCGTTGTTCAAGTTGCATGCCCCAAACTAATAAATCATTTCCCACACCATTGCCTGTATTCCATAGACCATAATCTGAAGCTGTTGCGGAATTTACTGTAAATGTATAAGTGAATCTTTGCCACGTAGTAGTAGCGGTTTCTATTGCAACGTAGATACTATTTTCTCTAAATAAAACAAAGTTTTGATTTGATGCTGTATTACTTTTTACATAACATGACAATGTGTATTGTTGCCCGGCTTTTAAACTTACCCTATAAGCACCATACCAGTTAGCTGCAGCTAATACTCTATCCGCTGTTGTTGTTCCATCAGGAGCAGTTGCAGTGTTTGAAGTTATTGTAGTTCCTGATCCTCTGGGCCAACTAGCCACTTCTTGACTGTATATAAACAAATTCTCTTCAGCCTTAGCAGTAGTCTTACCATCATAATAAGTTGCATTGCTTGAACGTGTGAAGGTAATACGAGGATCAAGGGTTTTACTGTTAGCAAAATCTAATAGAAGTGATGGGCGTGTTGTAGGTAAAGCAGCGTTAGTGTTGTATTGATCAGCAGTAACAGTGCCAGCTACTTCAAGTTTAGTAGCTGGTGTAGATGTACCGATACCAACGTTACCTGATGAGTCAATGCGCATGGCTTCGCTATCATTTGTGCCAAACCGCATCACACCGCTGTCAACATTCCACAAAAAGCTGTCGTTACCAGAACGAGCCAAATACATTCTGTTGCTTCCAGATGTCCCACCAAAGTACATCTGTGCGTCACCACCGGAATTATTTACAACAAGTGCGCCATCGGTTTCGATGCGCACACGTTCAACAATATTATTATCTGTTGTGTTTTTAGTAGAGAATATGAGACGGCCGCTCTCACTCCCTGCTGTAGTAGAGTCTGGAACAGCTCCCATCAAACCATGTCTCACAGGATTTCCAGCACTATTATTAGTAGCAAAGTCTACAGTCGAACCGAACGAGTTGTTTGAATTTATAAGTACAAGATCAGTGACATTATTTGCGATGTTCATATCAACGACAACATCACCAGCATATTGTGAAGTCGAATTATAATATACACTACTTGTATCTGTGCCAATTAACAACCTACCGTCATCCTTAATACGCATAGACTCGCTGCTTGTGCTACGTCCAAATTTTAGATTTAATCCAGTAACCCACAAATCTTTTTGGTTTACTCCAGATTCATCAACGTTAATTTGACCGTAATCTCCGGACTCGTTATAGAATATAGATATATTTTTATTAGTGTTTGTTGTTCCTTGTAGTCTTAGTTGTCCTGTAGATGACTGAATTGTTAGCTTATCACCTGGTGAATTCGTACCAATACCAACATTACCA
>Ga0208434_1001184_pt1 | contig 10881 bp, 11 predicted proteins | sample 13_taG_FD_184086 | JGI IMG/M metagenome (GOLD analysis project Ga0208434, IMG submission 184086) | Marine viral communities from the Subarctic Pacific Ocean - 13_ETSP_OMZ_AT15268 metaG (SPAdes) (version 2) | ecosystem: Environmental > Aquatic > Marine > Oceanic | place: Pacific Ocean | collected... | reverse complement strand
CATTCAAGTAAGATCTTATGTTCTTTTTTAAGCCATTTGAAGCATTTACATAAAATCCTTGATTATCTTTGCATATAATGTATAAGTCTTTTGACAAATTAGTATATTCATTATTTAAAACAGCAGCTTTATTTATTCTTCCAAAGTTTGAAGGCATAGAATATAATCTAGCTAGAAGATCTTGATAACTAATAACTCTATTCTGCATTTTTTTAATTGAAGGGATATTTTGTCTTAATTCTTCTATAGAAAGTCGATCAGAACCACCTGTAGCATTTTCTTCATTTATGACTCTTATACTATTTACAACAAAATCTGTATCAGAATCTAAATTATTAATGCTATTAGGAAAAACAATATTTAATTTATTTAGTAAATTAATCTGTCCAGAAGAAACATTGTCATCAGAACCTCCGCCGTACTTATACTTTATTTGTAAGTTTTTTCCTTTAGGCGATATTCCAAAAGTATTTGATTTTAAAAGATTATTAGGATCTAAACTAAAGTTCGAAGTATAACCTTTGCCTTCTAAAGGCAATGCAATATCTTCTGGGTTAATAAGTATATCATCAACAAGATTTTTTTCTGATCCGTTTCCAAATCTTAAAGTTGTAGAACCAGTAAGAAAGTTTTCTTCTGTAACGTATCTATAAGCTGCATAATCTACATAAAACAAATCTTCTTCTTTTTCTTTATGTATTTTCTTATATATTGTATCTTGATTTAAAAAATCTACTTCATAATACTCATTTAATTGATTGTCTAATACTTTTATTATTTCTATTACGTCTTCATTGTTTAGTTTATAAGTTAAAAAATCATTTCTTTCAGAATTTGGAAAATTAATGTTTTCTGTCGCAATATTACCAGATTTACATATACCTTTTTTAGTTAATATTAAAGTAGAAATATCACCGCTTGAATCAAAGCTTCCATTAGTTTGTTTGTAATTAAAATTAAAATTAATATCTTCTTCTAATGTAAAATTAACACCGCCTTCAGTACCAACTAATGTATCTTTTTTAATGATTGGTAAAGAAGAAATTTTAGGCTCTATAATGTTACTGTTAGAACTTACAGGAACTTCTATTATAAAAGTAACATTAGAAATAGCTGGAGAAGAACTATTTTTTTTTATTCCTTCTTTTCTTAAGTGACTTATAATATTGCTAGTAATATTTGATTTTTCATAGTCTAATTCATCAAATTGTTGTTCTAAATAAAAAGACAAAGATTCACCAATTGTTGCTGCAAAATCTATTAACATTCCGCCTAAAGAAGAAGAAGAAAAATCTTTTATCTGATCAGGAAAACTACTTTTAGCATAAACAAGTAGTTCATTTCTAAAGTCATCAAAGCTTTTATTTACTACTTTATTTTTTCTACTGTTTTGTAATTTATTATTTATATTTATAGACATTATTTTTTACCTAGAAGTTGAAAATCTAACATTAATTCTTTTAACGTCAGAAACAAGGTTATTTATATTATTTATGCTTTGTCTGTAGTTATTCTTTAAAATATCTAAATCTGTTTGCGAAATCCCAGATATTTCATAATCTATAGAAAGCGTGTATATAGTATTTTCGTTTAAGTTTGTTAATTTTTTTTCCATATTAAACGTTTTTAAAATAACAAAGTAATTCTTGTCATCTATTACTACGGGACTCATATAAGAATTAACTGCTGATCTTATTTCTTCTATAGCAATTTCTTCTAGTTCTTCATCATTTTTACTTGTTTGATTAAATAAATATTGTAAATTTGTTCCAAAGTTTAAATCTCTTAACTTTTCACCTTTTCTAACACTTAGTAAAAATTTTAAATTATCTCTTATCTGTTCTACAATACTATAATTTACTTTAAATAGACTTTCGTTTTCTAATGATCCTTTATTAAGAGGTAATTTAATTCCAATTGCTTTTTTTTTGTTTCTTTTTAAAAAAATATTTGATTTATTTTTATTTTTTGATCTAAATTCATCAATATTTTCGCCTACATTGTTAAAAGTAAAATCAGTTTTTGACATTTGACAACCTTTTTATTAATAAATATTCTTTTAAACAGTTTTAACAAATTTACTTAATATTTTATCTATATTCTTTACTAGATCTTGTAATCTTTCTATTTCTTTTCCTCCGTTTGCTTTTGAAGACTCTTCTATTTTTGTAGTAACATTACTTTGCAACAGAGTTAAAGGTACTGTAGAAGGTGAAGAATTTAAAGATGGAACATTAGAAATATGAAAATGACTTTTTGCAAATATATCTATTTTTTTATAATTAGCATCTACTTTCTTAAAATTATCTTTTATTTCGTCTAGTGCTCCAGCAATTAAAGTTAATGCTTCTTTATTTACGCCTATTAGTTCAAGTAATAAAGATTTTAAGTATTCTCCTTTTACAATAGAACTAGATTCTTCGTTGTAACCTAAGTAAATTATTGGATCTAAACTTTCTTTACTTCTTCTATCTAAATTGCCTATGAGAATTTTATCGCTATTAATAAATATTTTGCCATCTTTTCTCAAGCTCATTTCAGAATAGTCACTATTTAAATTGTTTTTTATTAAATATATTCCGCCGCTATTTATTTCTTTGTTGTTTTCTGATAGTAACATTATATTTGTAGACGACATACAAGCTGCAGGTAGATCTTTAACAAAAAACTCTGATTTTTCTTCTTTAATATTTATACTACTTTTTAAAATAAGCTTTTCTTCTAATAAAGATTCTTTTTCTAAACCTAAAAAATTTTTAATTGTTACTTCTTCTTTTTTTTCATGATTTATAATATTATCTTTTATAAAAAAACCGTTAGTAAAAAAAGAAGAAATATATTCTTTATCTAGTCTCTCTGTAACAAGTAAAGATGAGCTGCTATTTAAAAAATAAAGTTTTTCTTCTCCAGAAGTTATTGATATCTCTCCTGTATTACTTTCTAAATCTTCTTCATTTGAACCAGAAAATAAAATTTTTGAATTATTTGTTCCTTTTAAACATAAATCGTCAATTTTAACGTAAGAATCTGTGCTTATTTCAATCTTTTCTGCATTGTTATTTAATGTAGAAAACAAATTAGCTTCTTCTTCTTTGTTTGTTAATTTTTGATTTTCTACATTAAATAAACTATGAACTCTGCTAAGCCAAAAAGAATCATAGAAATTATTTGTTTCTAAATTATATGAGTATACCCAAATGTGTTCATCTATATTAACAGGAATTGAAAAATGTGAAGACATAAAAGGTAATGAAACAAAAAATTTTTTTTTGCTTTTTGAAAAAATAGTTTTGCTAGGCAAGCAAGATAAAATATTAATTTTTTCTTTTCTTTTTTTTCCTTCATAGAAATAATTAATTAATTCTAGCTCTTTTAGCGCATCATATATTAATTCGCCCCTGTCAGATGATCCTTTTCCTTCTGTAGTTATAACATATAGAACTCTTGCTTGTGTAAACATTTATTACCCATTTATCTTACTAAAAATATCATCGTCGCTAACTTTAGCTGCTTTATCTTCTTCTTTTGCAATTAACTCAGCTAATTTAAGTATCTGATCGTTTGACCTGCACATTCTTTCTAAATATTTTGCCATAACAGAGCCTATGTTCATGTGATCTGTTATACCGCCTTGCATATCAATATAAGCATTATTAAATAACATTTTTGCTTTTTCTCTATCTTCTAAAGCATGCTCATATATTTCTTTCCACAGCATTTTCTTTTTGTCTTCTAAAGAGTCAATATTGTCAAGTATATCAGAAAAGTTTTTAATAGCACTTTCTTTTTTAACGTTTAAGTCAATTGTCTTATTAATTTTATCTATTTCGCTTGTTTTCATGTTATTCTTCCATTAAAAAAAATAAATTATCTGGCCCTACTACTTTTCTATATATCCTTCTTATAGAAGATAAAGAAGAACTAAGTTCTGTACTATTAAGGCCTGATATTTCTCTAAGATATACGAATATTGCTCTTTTATTTAAAAACTCTAAGTCATTAGCATTTTTAAAAACTGTTTTAATAGCATAAGCACATTTCAAGTCATTTTCTTTAGAAAGATTTTTTTCTATATAATCTATTACTTTATAAATATTTTTAACATATTGATTATATTTTTCTTCGTGATCAACATCTTCAAAGTAGTCTAAATCTGTTAAGTAATTTTTTTCTTCTAAAGTAAATTTTTCTTTATCTTCAAAAAAAACATTTTTGTTATCTAGCTTGTTTAGTTTTCTTGTTTGTATTGTAAGCCAGTTTTTGCCTACAACATTAAAATAAGAAAAAGCCTTAGTGCCCTTTTCAGGTTTCCATTTGTGAAGTTGTTCAAACAAGAAGCTAGTACAATCATTTTTAAGATGAGTTAAGTCTTCATTTGTAGCTTTAAATCTATAAACTGAAACTAAACTTTGTACTAGTTCTACGAAAGCAGGAGATATATGTTCTTCATATAATTTGTGCTTTTTTGTTTTATTTTCTTCGTTTTGATAGAGTACTATCTTTTCTTGAGTTTCTTTGCTAAAATAGTTTTTACTTTTCTGAGTCATCAAATTCCTCTGTTTTGTTTAGAGAAATTATGTTTGAAATTGTTAGTAAAGACTCTTTTGCTTCAACAAGGTTTTTTACTACTTGTTTTATTTCTTGACTGTCATAGTAAACAGGCGTTTCTAAAATTTTACTTATATTTTCATATTTACTATCAATTATATCTAAACTTTCTTCTATAGCATCTTCTATTTTAAATAAAATTAATACTAGTCTAATAGTAGAGATTATAAATATTATTGATATTATTGCTAAAAATACTATTACAAACATAATTATTCTTTAAACTTGATTTTATAAGTATCTATTATAGCATTCAAATTATACTCTTGTATAATTTTATTTTTTAGTTCCATAGAGTTCTCTTTATATAAATCATAATTTTTGTATAGCGTTAGTAACTTTTTTTTCATTGAATCAGAATTGAATTCTGCCCATTTAGATTCTTCACAAAACAAATTATTTGAAGGGCATTTGACCAAGTCATATTTTACCTTTAAAAAATTATCTTCTAAGAAATCTAGATATCCAGACCAATTAGTTGTTATAATTGGTAAGCCAGAAGCTGCAGATTCTAAATGTACAAGTCCAAAACCTTCAGATCTTGTTCCTGAAACTAATGCTTTGATTTTTTTGTCTTTATAAATATTATTAATATCACTGTTAGAAATATTACCATGAATTAAATACAACTTGCACTTTCTATTGTTTTTAGGAAAATTATTTTTTAATATTTCTTTGCATCTGTTAAGATTTAATTTAGAATTATTAGATAGGTTTGTTTTTAATATTATTCCTACTTCTTCATTATTTTTAAAAGTATCTACTAAAACTCTAATTGTTTTTAATATATTTTTTCGGTCATTTAGTTCACTTAAAGAATTAAATTGACCGAAAACTAAAAAATTAAAGTTTGTTTTAATATCTTGTAATATTGCACTTTCTTCGTTTTCTTCTAAAAGTTCTTGATGAAAAGATTCTTTTATTACTGATATTTGTGTGGTTATTTCTTTATTGTACAATTTAGAAGTATTTAAAAAAGTATTTTTAGAAAAATTAGATGGAACTATTACTTTGTCCATTTTATTTATGTAATGTATCATATCTGGATTGCAGTAATTTGATTCTATTCCTGCTGTAATGCCTACATCAAAATCAGAAACTTTTTCCCATTCAAAAGGAAATTGTATTTGATAAGATTCGTCAAATTTTGTATTTTCATATAATAGAATATCTTTTTCAATTTCATCTATTATATTACTATAAAGCCAAGGATTATTTCCCCAGTTTAAAATTTTACAATGTATTTTTACGTTTTCTCTAGACTTTAAATACATGTAAACTTGCCTTGAGTGATATCCATATCCACAATTTGAAAATAATGGACCTTTTAAAAGTATATTAATCATATTTCTAATACCTTATAGTTTTTTCTCGTCTTATGATTTTCTATAGCTTTTTCTATAGATTTATCCCATAAGTTAACTGTTGTATCATAATCATATTCTTCTTCTGAATATTTGAGACATTTTTCTTCTAGCTTTAGTTTTTCTTCGTTGCTCATAGAGTACATTTTAAACATAGCATTAGCAATATTTTCTACACTTGCAAAATCTTCGTAGATGTAATGAATATCTTGATTGCCGTTTAAAACTTTATAGTCTATTTCTAGTGCAACACCATTTTCTTTATTGTCATTATAGTTTAAAACTTGTCTAGTTTGACCACCTGTTTTTGGTGCTATTATAGGTTTACCTGTCATTAATGATTGCAACGTAGACAATCCAAAACCTTCAGCAAAAGAAATATTAATACAGCAATCTGAAACGTTGTGTAATATGTTTAATTCTTCAAAAGTCAAATTATTTCTAGAAAATATTACGCTATCGTCTATATTTAACATTTTGCATATTTCTTCTAAGTTATGTCCTGCCTTGTCTGTTGTGTCTGTATGTAATATTAAATTTGACCTTAATTTATTATCTTTAATCATTTCTGTGAACAACGACCAAGCTCTTAATAGGTCTCCTGGCCTTTTTCTTAATATATTCCTGTTTATCCACAAGAAATTATAATCATTACTTCTGTCTTCAAGTAAAGCTTTCTTGTTTTCTTCTATTTCTTTTCTGTTTTGTTTGAAGAAAATACTTTTAGGAAAACTATGAGGTATATAGTTTGTTTTTTCTGGATAGTCTTCTTTACACATTTCATATGTTAGATATGAATGACAGTTTATTTGATCTACTACATTGTACATCCAGTAGTTAAATTTAGGTATAGGATAATTATCCCAAACATGCCACCATAATATTGGGCAAAACTCATGTATTTCATCTTCTATTTGAAAAAGATCAATAAAGAATCTAGGATCTTGAAAAATAATTAAAGCATCTGGCTTTTCTTTTAACATAAAAGATCTAATTAGATTCTTGTTCTTAAACCCTTCTATTGGATATATTACAAAATCTTCTGATACTTTTATGTTTCTTGTGCTTTCATTTAGTTTAACAACAGCTCCTAAATGAACAAATTTATACTTGTTTTTTTTTAAAAGACCTTCAATTAAAAACTTGGTTTGATTTGCTACTCCACTAGAAGTAAAGCAATGATCTGAAATTATTAATATTTTCTTTTTCATCTACAATGTTCCGTATCTTTAAAGTCACAAAATTTACATGATAGTTTGTTTTTTAAATAAAGTTTTTTATCTAAACTTTTTAACATACTACTAATAGATTTTTTACTCTTCTCTAAACTTTTAGGCCCACTTGAAACTTTTATTAACTGTACACACTTTTCTACTTTTTTCATCTTCTTAAGCAAAACAAATCCACACATTATGTCTTTCATTTCAATTTCATTTTTAGTACCCCAAAAGTGTTTATATAATATAAGCTGAAGCTGAATGTTGAAATCTGTCTTTTTTTCTAAAGTCCAACCTCTTGCATTAGAAGTTTTCCAGTCAAGTATCCAATACTTGTTTTTACCACTTTTTTGTGGCACTTTTATTATGCAATCAATAAAACCCTTAAACTTAGTATCTAAATTTTCACTTATTGTTTCATATAATTCGTCTTCAGCGCCAACTAATTTCCAGCCTTTAAAATTGTCATCTAAAAATCTAGGTACGCCTAACAAAGAACAGTGTGCCCAATCAATCCAGTCTTCTACTTTAGAATGTCTGTATGTCCATCCTTGAGATGCAGATCTTAAAGTTTGTAAATTAATAAAATCCTCAGAGTCAAAGCCGTTTTCATCCCAAGCTTGAATTATTTTTTCTCTTACATTACCTAAATCTAGTATTTTAGCTTTTAAGTACAATTCACAAGCATCATGTAATATTGTTCCATAATGCAAGTGTGGACTTTGCTCAAAAGTTCTAAGTTTGTCAATATATAATAGTTTATGTCTCCAGCTACAATCTTTCCACTGTTTTAACTCTGAAAAGGATATATGCTCTTTAATTAATTTATTATTACTCATTATTATTCTCTACTTTCATTAATATTATAAAATGAATAATAAATTTGTACACGACAATAATAATTAATAAAGAACAAATCTTATATTAATAAGAAAGGAAAATTAAAATGGCTAATATTGATTTAATTGGTTACGCTTCAGGCAAATTAAAAAGACCAGGAGCGTCTGGTGACGAAGCAAGGCTTGGAGACAATGTAGCTCTTTCTTTAGGCGCATCACAAGAGTTTAAAATTTTAAACAACGGTACTAATTCAACTATACAAACTTCAGATGCTTTACTAGTTGCAACTGCAAATAATGTTGGAGTTTCAATTGGGCACTCGAGTTCAACTGTTACTATTGGAAATAATCTTACTGTTACTGGTGACCTTACTGTTAATGGAACAACTACAACTGTAAATTCTACAACAATTTCTGTTGATGATAAAAATTTAGAATTAGGATCTGTAGCTTCACCATCAGATACATCTGCTGATGGTGGAGGTATTACTCTTAAAGGCGCATCTGACAAGACTCTTAATTGGGTTAACTTAACAGACTCTTGGACATCATCAGAACATTTTGACTTAGCTTCAGGAAAAGAATTTAAAATAGCAGGAACATCAGTACTTAACGCGACTACTTTAGGTGGTGCAGTTGTTAATTCTTCTTTGACTTCTGTAGGAACAATTGCAACAGGAGTTTGGGAAGCAGATGATGTTGCTATTGCTCATGGTGGTACAGGAGCAAGTTCAGCTGCTGATGCTCGTACTAATCTTGGATTGGCAATTGGCTCAGACGTCCAAGCATATGATGCTGAATTAGCTGCTTTAGCAGGTTTAACCTCTGCTGCTGACAAAGGTATTCAATTTACAGGTTCAGGCACTGCAGCAACGTATGATTTGACTGCTGCAGGAAAGGCACTACTTGACGACGCTGATGCTGCTGCACAAAGAAATACTTTAGGACTTGTAATTGGAACAAACGTTCAAGCATATGATGCTGAATTAGCTGCTTTAGCAGGTTTAACTTCAGCAGCAAATAAAGGTATTCAATTTACAGGTTCAGGTACAGCTGCAACTTATGATTTGACAGCAGCTGGTAAAGCTTTACTTGATGATGCTGATGCTGATGCACAACTTGTAACATTAGGATTAACTGCAACTGCTACAGAATTAAATATTATGGATGGAGGCACATCTGCTACTACAACATCGTTGGCTGACGCTGATAGAATTGTTGTTAATGATGATGGAACAATGAAGCAAGTTGCACTTACTGATTTGGCAACCTATGTAGGTACAGGTGGAGGTGCTCAAGGAAATAATGCACTTAATGCATCTATAGCTACTTCAGAAGCAATATTACAACATGATGTTGTTGCTATAAATATAACTGCAGGTACTGGAACTATTGTAAAAGCTCAAAATGATGCAGCAGCTGATATGGAAGTTATTGGTGTTGCAACTGGTGGTATTGATAGTGGTGCAGGTTCAGGTACAGATATACATAGTGCATGGGGTAAAAAAGTTACTGTACATAAAATAACAACTGAAACTTATGACATAGGAGAAATTCTATATGTAAGTGCAACAGAAGGGCTTGTTACAAAATCACCTCCTTCTGCTAACAATACTGTTGTTTATCGAGTAGGTTATTCTCTTCAAAAAATTACTAATAATACAACTGAGTCTGTAGACATTATATGGATGCCACAATATATAACTAATAACTAAAAAATAAAGTTTTTATTTATATTCCTTCATAATTAAAATAAATAAAAAAAGGTTTTAATTATGAATGAAGAAACAAAAATAAAACTAGGCTTAGGAGAAGTTATTGCAAGATTAATAGAAGTGGAATTTTCTAGAAAGAATGGAATAAATAAAAATCCTGATTCTGCTTTAAGAGAAAGAGATCTTTTATTTGATGCTTTAAATGAAATAAAATTAGATATAGGATTAGATTGTAATGGCGATGGTATTCCTGACAGTGTTAAAGTTTTTGAAAGAAGTGCTAATACTAATTGCTGCAGAATTATACCAGTAAATATGACAAAAAGTCAAGAAAAAGACAAAGATAGAAGATTACGCAGAAGCAAAAACAAAAGAAAGAAATAGTCATGTTCCCAGATTTATCACCGTTTGATCTTTTTGTCCTATATGGGTTAACATTCGGATTTATGAATAAAGTTCCTCTGATTCATAACAGAATATCTCTATTGGATAAATTATTACAATGTTCATATTGTTCTGGATTCCATATGGGTTGGGTCTATTATTGCATTAGAATTTCTTATGAACCTTATAACTTCTTTGACTTGTTGCATGCTATATGCTGGGGGATAATGAGTGCAGCTTCGTGTTATATTATAGATACCTTCATGCAAAAAATTGAAGAATTAAGCGAATAGTTTAAGACCATTCATCATTTAAATCAATAACTACAGGAACATGTGCTGAAGCACTAGGTGCAACAACAAAAACTGTAGCTTTAATTTTAGAATCCAAGTCTAAAGTATTAGAAAACTCTGTATTACTTGTTAAAACATTAACAAATGCTTTACTTTTAGAAGCAGTATTCTCAGATGAAGCTTTTGTATAATTTTCAGAAATATTATTTTTTACAATTATACTTTTTTTTGACAATGAGCTTGTGTTAGAAACCTGTTTTGTATTCTGATCGTTTACAAAGATATAAGAAAAGTTTAAGTTAACTTTTCCTGAAGCAGGATTTGATAATGTCTTTTGAACATTAATAAAATCTTTACTAGATGACATTATGCTATTAGACACACTTGTGTAGCTATTGTTTAACAAATATTCAACGTTTAAAAAATCTTCTGATATAAAATTTTCTTTAATCATATCAAAA
>Ga0208434_1001183_pt1 | contig 10882 bp, 8 predicted proteins | sample 13_taG_FD_184086 | JGI IMG/M metagenome (GOLD analysis project Ga0208434, IMG submission 184086) | Marine viral communities from the Subarctic Pacific Ocean - 13_ETSP_OMZ_AT15268 metaG (SPAdes) (version 2) | ecosystem: Environmental > Aquatic > Marine > Oceanic | place: Pacific Ocean | collected... | reverse complement strand
ACAGTCCAGCCAAAGGAGATAAAATATGGCACTTTCAGAAGCAACAGTAGAAGATAAAATTGAAGTAGTAGATTGCGGAGGCTGGAAAGCTATCCAAGTCCGTACAGCTACTATCATCAGCAGAGACGGTGAAGAGATCAGTAGATCCTTTCATCGTCATGTTGTATCACCTACAGACGATTGGTCAGGTGAAAGCACAGAGGTTCAAGCCATGTGCAATACTTTTCACACATCAGAAGCTGTAGCAGCCTATGAAGCTGCACAGGCGGAGAACACATAATGGCTACATGGACTATATCAACACTAGAACGCAACACAGCAGACGGTGGTGTAACTGTTGCACACTGGCGCGTAACTGAAGAAGACGGAGACTACTCTGCATCTTCTTACGGCACTGTAGGCTTTACACCTGACGCATCTGCTGAAGGCTTTATCGCCTATGGTGTACTTGTTGAGGACACAGTTCTTAGCTGGGTGTGGGAGCAGTTAGACAAGGATGCAATTGAAGCATCACTTACAGCTAACATTGAAGAACAAAAAGCACCTGTAACATCAACTGGTACACCTTGGTAGTTTACAAACTACTAAAAGTATGTTATAATCTTTTAAGGAGTTAAAGATGGATTTAATTACTATTATTAATACTGTTACAACAATTGTTACAGTAGCTTCTATTATTGCAGCTTCAACACCTACTCCTAAAGATGATGAGTGGATTGCAAAGCTTTACAAGTTTATAGACTTGTTAGCCATTAATATCGGTAAAGCAAAGAAGTAGGTGAAACTAGATATGGCAGTAAAAACTGAGATGGAGTTAGCTTTAGAAGCTTTAGAAAAGATTGCTCAACATGAAAAAGAATGTGGAGAGCGTTGGGGAGAAGCTACAGTAGAGCTAAAACAGTTAAGAGAGTTAGCTGCATCTCATGCTGCACGATGGGAAAGACTTGCATGGCTTGTTGTTTCTGTTGTTTTTGCAGGAGCTACTTCTGTTATCTTTGCACATTTGAGTTAAACAATGAATAATAAAGTTTTAAAAGCTCTTCGTAATAAAAATAAAAGAATTAAAAAAGCTGAAGGTTCAGAGTTTATTAGTTCTGATTTAACTAAAGAGCCTCCTAAAAGAAAAGATTATGGCGGTAATGTAGGTGGTCTTAATGCCTATAAAAAAGCTAAAGCACAATATGATCGTGATTTTAAAGCTAATCAAACTATGATTGATGTTACTGAAGGATCAGGAAGTGGGAGTGCTACAGATATAGTAGATTCTACTACCCAAGGGGATGAAAAAAAAGTTATAGGTAATACAGGATATGATAATAGCAGTTCAAATAAAACACAAGTGAGTTCTGAAATGAGTGAAGAAAAGAAAAAAAGACTTGAATCTACAGCTAAAAGAGCAGAACAATTTGCTAAAGGTGATTTTGAAAAAGCTGCTCCTGATGTTAATTTAGATCCTGAAACAGATTTAAGTAAGATTGATGCTGATAGTAAAGATGTTACACAAGACACCACTGGTTTTAATTTATCTAGAGCTTCTACTGCTAAAGCAGATACTGCAGCAGCTATAAATGCTAGAACAGATACTGCTAAAACAGCAACAGCTGCTAAACCTAAAGATGCTAAGCTTGCAAAAACTACAGCAGCTAAAGTAGGCCCTGTAGAAGATGCTGTAGCAGCGAAAGGCACTGTAAGTGATGAGGCTCAAGCAGAAGCAGCACAAGCTACTTTAACTGAAAGAGCTGTAGCGGCTGAAAGAGATACTGCACAAGAAGAAGCAGCACAAGCTGATGTAGCAGAGTTTGATATTTCAGATGGTTCTTATGTAGATAAAGTTACAGGTAAAATAGCAGATGTAGCTCCTACTAAAGAAGCAGAAGCAGCACAACGAGAAGCTATTACAGGAATGCCTGCAGATGATGGGCAAGCTGCACAGATTGTAGAAACTGTAGGTTATGAAGCTGCACAAAGACGTACGGTAAAAGGTACGGCTGCAAAAGGTGCAGCAGCAGAAATGCTTGCAGAAGTAGGCGAGTTACCCCCTGATATTACAGCAGCTATTGTAGAAGATCCTGCAACTGTAGAAGCTCAACTAGATGAACAACCTGTAGAGGTACGTGCAGCAGTAGCAGCATTACCTACAGAAGCTTTAGTATCTTCTCAGATGGAAAGCTTACTGGCAGGTATGGAAGATGGAGAAACTCCTGCATGGGCTAAGCCTGCATTAGCTAACGTAGAGCAGATGCTTGCTCAAAGGGGCCTCTCAGCCTCCTCAGTAGGCCGTGACGCGCTTTTTAATGCTATCATAACCTCTGCTATGCCTATGGCTCAAAGCAACGCACAGGCTCTTCAGGCTCGTGCAGCGCAAAACCTGTCTAATGAGCAGCAGGCAAATATGCAGCAGTCTACGCTGGATATGCAACGCCGTATGGCTAATTTGTCTAATAGGCAAACAGCAGCTTCTCAGACAGCTACAATGGCTCAACAGATGAATGTGCTCCAAAGTCAATTTACACAAGATGCTGTAATGACTTCCGCACAAATGCAACAACAAACACGTTCTCAAAACTTACAAAATAGACAGCAAGCAGCAGTTCTTAATGCTCAAAATCAACAAGCTTCTAATGCTCAGAATTTAGGCAATGAGCAACAAATAGAATTAGCTAATCTTCAAATAGAAGATGCTACGCAGCGTGAAAACATGACTGCTCAAAATCAAGAAAAGCTTGCAGAGATGCAAGTAGCTGCTGATTTTCTTTCAAAGAATGCTGCATTTAAACAGCAAATGGAACTTGCTAATTTAACTAATGATCAGCAGATGAGGCTTGCAAATCTTTCTGCTTTGAATCAAGCAGATGCACAAAATCTTAGTGCTTCTCAACAAACTGAATTAGCAAATCTTAATACACGTATGCAGACTAATTTGTTGCAGGGTAAAATTGCAGCAGATATGAATCAAGCTCAACTTAATGTTGATCAACAAGCTGCTGTTCAAAAAGCTACTACTATAGCTAATATGGATTTAACTAAATTTAATGCAGCACAACAAGTAGAGTTAGCTAATAGTAAATTTATGCAGTCTATGACTGTAACAAACTTTAATGCTCGTCAGCAAGCAGTTATGCAAAATGCTACAGCTATGGCTTCTATGGATATGGCTAATGCTGATGCTCGTACTAAAGTAGCAATTACTAATGCTCAAGCATTTTTACAAATGGACATGGCTAATTTAAATGCTGAACAACAAACAAATATTTTAAATGCTCAGCAAGAACAGCAAAGAATGTTATCTAATCAAGCTGCTGAAAACGCAGCTAATCAGTTTAATGCAAGTTCAGAAAATCAAGTAAATCAATTTAATACTAACTTAGCAGCAACTATGAATCAGTTTAATGCTACACAAGCTAATTCTATGGCACAGTTTAATACTTCTCAAAAGAATACAATGGCTGCTCAAAATGCAAATAGACAAGCAGATGTAAGTAAGTTTAATGCTACTATGAAAAATGATATTAATAAATTTAATGCTAATGTTAATTTTCAAAGAGATTCATGGCTGGCTCAAAACTCAGCAGCAGTAGAAGCATCTAATGTTGCTTGGAGGCGTAGAGCTAATGAGTTAGATACTGCAACAGAGAATGCAGTTAATATGCAAAACTCTATGAATGCTTACAATATGACTCAACAAGCTAATGCATTTTTATGGCAGGAAATGAGAGATCAAGCAGATCATGACTTTAAAGCTTATGAAGGTGATCAGGCTCGTAGAGCTTCTATTATTGTAGCAGCACTAGGACAAGATTCAGGAACATATGATCATACTGATTTACAAGCAGGAGCAATACAAAGAGGATTATTAGCACTATGAAAAAGTTTTTTAAAAAAATAGGTAGGGGCCTTAAAAAACTAGGTAAAGGTATTATGAAAATAATGAGTTCTAAAATAGGACGAATTATTGGTATGGTGTCTTTAGCCTTTGGTGTTGGTTCTATTTTTCAAGCTATGTATCAAGGAGTTGCAGGAGGAACAGCCGCAAGCACAGCAGCTGCTACAGCGACTGCCGAAGTTGGTAAAGAAGCAGGAATAGAAGCAGTGGCTCAGGGCACAGTCGAAGCTGGTAAACAAGAAGTTTTAAAAACTGCTGGTAAAGAAGCTGCTCGAAAAAGCTTAGATACTACTCTTGAAGGAGTTGTAACTCAAACAAATAATCTTAAACAAGCAGCAGGTGCTGTTACTGGAGAGACTGTTCTAGCAACAACTTCTGAAGGTGTAGCAAAAGCTGTTGCTAATGGTGGAGCAGAAGTAGCTACACAAGGTGCTACTTTTACACCTGAAGTAGTATCTGCTACAACTCAACAAGTAGGTCAGCAAGCAACACAACAAACAACTTCAGCAGCTATGGATTTACAAAAAAATATAATAGCTGGTGCTGATGGCGCAGGAGCTACTGCTACAGCAGGTACAGAAGCAGGATTAACTGCTGTTCCAGATGCTTCAAAAGCTACAGAAAGTTTGTTAAGTCCTTCACCAGCAATGGAAACATTTTCTGACCCTACGGGTATAGCAGGAAATTATGGTATAGAAACAAAAAGTTTATTAGGTGATCCTAATGTAATGGAAGCTGCTTTACAAGGTGATTCAACTAAATCTTTAACTTCTCAAGCTTTAGAACCTGCAATGGAAGCACAAATAGCAGAGTTTAAAGCTATGAAGCCAAGCACATTAAGAGATTCTTTAAAAAATTCTGAAACAAGACAGTTATATGAATCCTTAGTAGAACCCTCTAAAGGTTTAACAGATGCTAATAATATAAGTTTAGAACTAACGCCTGCTGGACAAGTTCAAGGTGTTCAAGAGTTTGCAAGCTTTAAAGAAGCTTATCAAGCAGGAAATAATCCAATTTCAGGCATGGGAAATGTTTTAGGAAGAGCACAAACTTATGATCTTGGAGAGCTAACAGGAGGAAGGCTTCAAGGTTTTGCAGGAGAACAAGGAGTTTTTAGAACAGCACAAACAGCTTCAGCTTTATTATCTCCTCCTGAGCCTGTAGAAATGCCTAGTCAAAATCCTTATGCAGCAGCAGAAGTAGCTACGCTTTCTCAAATAGGAGCAACTACTGCATATCAAGCTCCTACAATGGCTATGGATTTTTCAAATCAAATGGCTACAGGAAATGTAACTAATCCTTTTACTACTCTAAATCAAATTAGACAAAAAGCAGGGTTTGGTAATATTTACGGCTCTCTAAATTCTATGGCATCAATGCAAGTAGGTTAAAGTTATGGCAGAAGAAAGAATGTTAAATCCGGAAACAATGGCTTTGGTTAGTCCTTTTAATAGGCCAATACCGGGACAGTCTTTGACTAATCCTGTAGATAACCCCTATCCGTGGGAAAAACCACCTAGGTTTACTAAAGTGCCTGAAGGTCTTAATTTTATTGTTGAAGGTATTTTAGGTGATGAAGAAAGACTATCAGGTGTTTTAGATGTTTTAGCAATGAACGAGTTTCCTATTGCTGACATAGCTCAAATGCTTTTAGAAGATGGTTTTAGAAAAGGTTACTGGAATCCTGACATGATGCTGTTATTAGCAGAGCCAGTTATGGTTGTATTAATGGCTTTATCAGAAAGAGCAGGCTTTAGAGACTATGAGATCTATAGAGGCGAAAACAAAGAGATTGATGAAGAAGAAAGAATTGAATTAGCTAATAGAGTAATTAATGCTATTAAAGAAGAAACAGATTTTAAAGGTCTTAGAAAGCAAGGAGGCATAGATGTTAGAAGCGTGTCTCCTGAAATATTAGAAACTATTGAAGATGTACCTTTGCCTGAAACTCAAAGTTTACTATCTAAAACTAAATCAAGTGATGAAGCTGAACAAGCTCCCAGTTTATTAGGAAAAGTGTAATGGCTAAAAGACCAGATATTTCAGATTTTGATTATGGCTCTGTTGTCGATCAAATACGTGGACAAACTCGTAGAAGAAGACCTAGTTTTCTAAAGCGCAATAGTGGACGTATTATAGATACTTTAATAGGTATTACAGATAATTATCAGACCTATAAGCTACGTGAAAAAATGGATAATGCTAACTTTGAAAATAATTTAGAGTTAGCAAAGCTTCGTGCAGAAGGTAATAAATTTAGCAAAAGAGCAAAAGAAACTGCTCCGCAATATGAAGCGTTGGTAACAAACGGTTATAAATTTGGAAAAGAGTTTGAAGGTTCTGAAACTAATTTAAACGCTGCTCGTACAGTTTTCGGACAACAGGCATGGAATAATATTGTTAATAATTGGTCACATGCTTTACCTAAAGCTACCTTACCTACTTATGAAGAGTATGAAAAGCAAAGAGCTAATTGGGGTATTGATGAAGAACATCATAAAAACATAGAAAAATATTATAATGCTTATGTAAAAGAACAAGCAAAATATGTTGAATCAGGACAAGCTTTTGATTTTGATCAGTTTAATACAAATTTACAAAGTCTTCAACAAATGGATATTAATATTGATCCAGATAATTATGGACTTCTTAAAAAAATAGGAGGTCAACTAGATAGACAAATTACTTATAGAGATGAGCAAAGAGATTTATTTGCTACACGTTATTTAACTAGTGCTGTTGATAAAGCAACAAATGCTATGGATATTTGGAAAGAATCTAAAACTCCTGAAGAGTATTTAACAGCTATACAAGATGTTGATGTAGGAATGTGGTCTGCTTTAGGAGATGAAAGAGCTTCTTTATTAGCTTCATTAGATGGGAATACAAAAACTACAGTTGTAAACAATATGCAAAAAGTTTATGGCTCTCGTAAAAATATAAGTCTTTCAGAATTTAGAGATAGTTTTGATGATCTTTTATATGAAGGAAAAACCCCAACAGAATCACGCGCACGTTTAATAACTTTAGAAGCAAATGAATTATTTGAATTAGAAAATAATATTAATTTAACAGATATTCAAAAGAAAAAAAGAAGTGCTGCTGTAGTACAAAAATATGACTTATTATCAGATCAGTTTGGAGACTTAGCTCCAGATGATTTATCTAAAGTACTTTCTACTAAAAGAGTTTTAGAAAATGTTGAAGCTGCTATAAGTCCTTTAATAACTCTTAAAGAAGAAGGAAAAGCTTCTCCAGAAGAGCTTTCAACGCTAGACAGGTTAGAAAGAAATAGAGTATCTTTAACTAGTGTTTTAGAAACAGTAAATACTGTAGATGCAGCAGCGGCTGCACTTTTACAAGAAGCTCAAAACAATGCAAAGTTTTCTAGAGTTCTTGGCGTAGGTAAAGCTGCTATAAGTAGCCATATAGCATCTAATACACCAGAACAAAAAACAAAAGGAAGAGCTAGTACTGTTTTATTAGAAACAGATGTTCCTCAAATTATAGAATCTCATGGCATACGTGATGAACAAACAGCTACCTATATAGCAAGTAAAGCTTCTAAATTTATTCCTTGGGAACAAGCTTCTACTCAATCAGGAGTAGTTACATCTTCTATTTCTAGATTTACTAGTGCTGCTAAAGAAACTTTACAAGAAGCTATTGAAAATGCAGAGTATAGAGAAAATAATTTTCCAAATAAAACTGTTGAAGAACTTGAGTTTCTTTTAGACAAACTTGCTTTAAACGCTGCAAATGATCCTCAAGGCAAAAAACTTTCTCAAGTTCAAGCAGGTATAACTGCTTTTCAATACACTTTTGATCAATATATGAGAATAAATCAAGAACAAGTAGACAAAGGGTTTAATGGTTATTTTCATGGTATGGGAAATCCTAGTCAGTTTGAACAAAATACTATTTTAATGGGTATTTTAGTTAATGAAAATCTTAAAATAGATCAAGAAGATAAACTTTATATTACCGGAGCAGATCCCAAAACTGTTTTAGATTCTATAAATAGAAGTATGCAAAATTTAGCTAGTACTGATCCAGCACGTACCGGCTCTGTTTCTGTAAATACATCTATTGAAGAAATAAGAGCATATGCTGAACAATCAGATATACAAGGTTTTGGAAATGGAGATGCATTAAGAGAAGAAGCTAATAGAAGAGAACAAGAATTACAACAAAGACTAAAAGAACAGGCGGAAGCTAAGGCAGAAGAAGAACGAGCTTTAGAGGCTTCAAGAGCTGCTCCAAAACCTCCCCGATCTCTAAGCACTGAAGGAAAAAAAGCTTATCAAAGAACAGCAGATCCTGATGCTATTTATCGCTTTCTTACTTATAGAAAACCTCAACCGCAAAGAAAAGAGGATAATTAATTGTCTTATAAAAGTAGAGAGCATATTTTACCTTACACTGTTAGCAATTCACAAAGAAATTTTGGTAAGGATACTCTAGATACTTTAGAAAATGATGACAGCTATATTAAAGTAGCTGAAAGATTTTTAAGCAGTATTGGAGAAGATGACAGGGCTGTAGATGATGTTTATGAGTACTTACGTGATGAAGATTGGAACTTAGGTGCAAGTGCTAAACGTAGTTTATTAGATATTCCTTCTTTTACAGATCAACAAAAGAAGGACTATGTTTACCTGCGCCAAAGATTTGACAATGCAGATATGGGAGGCTTTAAGCAGTACTTAGGGTTTATAGCTGACGCAGGTGTAGATTTAGCTACTGACCCTGTTAGTTTAGCAGCAGTTATCGCTGCACCTTTTACTGGAGGAGCAAGTGCAACAGGCCTTTTTGCAAATAGAGGACTAGCGCAAGCTGCTAAATTAGGTTTAAAGAAAGTAGGTAAGTCGTTTAAAAATGATAAAAGCCTTGCATACGCAAGAAAAGATACAGATTCTTTTGATGTATATAAAGCTACAGGAGAGCTTGATTGGGGAGCTACGTTAAAGAAAGGTAAGATGCAACGGCAAGAAGCTGTTAAACAATACTATAAAGATAAAGCTAAAAATACTGCACTGTTTGGCGCAGCAGAAGGTGTCTTATGGACAGGTGCTGATGAGTATTTGCGTCAAGAAAGAGAGTCTATAGATGGTATAGATATTAGAGAAGGTTTAAATTTATATGATGTAGGTACTTCTTCTTTGATTGGTGGTGTTTTAGGTGGAGCATTAGGTAAAGGTTTATCTAATGTATCTACTGCATTTTCAAAAGAAGCACACTACAACCTTGTTAAATTTTCAGATGAAAGCTATGTTGATGAAAACAGTTTAGGTTTTAAAGCCTCTAAAGCTAAAGACGCAATTATATCTAAAACAGTAGGTAAACCTGTTACTAGGTTTTTAACTTTAGCTGAAAGCTCTCAAACAATGCAAACAATGCTTAAAGCATTTAGGTACGATACTTATAAGTTTAAAGAAGGAAGAGGTTCTTCTGCTATAGGTAGTGACTATCATTCTACTTTAAGTAATTACAACGGTAAATATCATCAAGCCTATGAAGATATTATACGCCCATTAGCTCCCAAAGGCAAGATTAATAAAGACGATGAGTTAATTCTTTCTCGTTTAATGAGACGTAAAGATTTTAAAGTAAAAGTAGAAGGTGCTACAGATGTTCATTATAAAGTAGCCGCTAAAGTAAGAAAGCTTGCAGATAGTGTTTTAAAAGATGGAGCAGAAGTAGGAGTTTATCGTAGACCTTTAAATGGCGGTGTTAACTCTTGGTTTCCTCGTCGTTGGTTGTGGGAAGAAGTACAAGGCAACCGCAGAGAATTAGCAGACATTATGGTTAAGTCTGATGCTGTATCTTTAGATGATACAACTATGTTGTCTTTACTTCCTGAAGGGGCTAATCGTAGACGCTATGAGCAGCTTACTAACCTTACAAATGCTTATGAAGAAATATTAACTGATCTACCTTCTAAAAACAAAGAGGACTTAGAAAGCTTTGTAGAAGGTATAAATAGAAAATATAATGTTTCTGCATCTGTTGATGGTCTTATGTTAGAAAACCCAACCGCATCTTTTAGGTTAGGGAATCTAATGCAAAAGGCTGCTAAAGAAAAGAAAGAGATTGAACGTACTCTTCCTCCTAGCGCAGATGTAATAGGTGAAAAAACAAAAGTAGCTAATCAAATTATTGATGACATGCTAAGCAAAAAGAATGAAGTCAATACTTTAGATATTGAAACTTTAGGCACAGTTATGCCTTCTTCTTTTAGCCCTAGAAAATTGTTTATGCTAGATGACTTTGAAATTGAAAAGTTTATTGCTAGTGACTTTGATCTTTTAATGCGTGATTATTTTAATCAAAGCTCACGTTTGTATGCTAGAAAGTCTACATTAGGTATTGATCTTAATGAGTTTAATCAGCGTTGGATAAAACCTGCTGCTGAAGAGTTAGCAAAGAAAGGCGTAACTTTAAACAATGCTGACAAAGAACAGCTTGCTAAAATGTACAATTTTACAACAGGCCTAGATCAATCTAACTTTGGATCTAACGGTTTAAACATTGCTGGAGATTTCATTAAAGTAAGTCAACAGCTTGCTCACTTACCTTTAGTTACGCTTTCAAGTTTAACAGAGATTTTTATTCCTCTTACTAGAACTAATGCAGCTACATGGGCTAGAGGCATGGGGCAAACGTTAAAGTTTGCTGTTCAACGTACTAGTGATAACACTCTTAGAGAACTACAAGATAGACATAAACTTAGCAAAGAAGATGCTCTTGCAGAAATGCATAGAGTATTTTTAGGTATTAACCAAGCAGTAGCTCAGCGTATTGATGGCTTAGCTGGTGAAGGTGTGCAAAGTGTAGTAGGCCGTAAAATTCAAAATGGCTTTTTTAAAGTTAACTTACTAGAGCAGTGGACTCGTACAGTTCAGCTTGCTTCTTTTACTATGGGTAAAGATTTAATTACTCGTAATTTAAAAGAAATAGTAGCACTAGAAGCCACCCCTAATGCTGTTAATAAAAAGA
>Ga0208434_1001180_pt1 | contig 10918 bp, 13 predicted proteins | sample 13_taG_FD_184086 | JGI IMG/M metagenome (GOLD analysis project Ga0208434, IMG submission 184086) | Marine viral communities from the Subarctic Pacific Ocean - 13_ETSP_OMZ_AT15268 metaG (SPAdes) (version 2) | ecosystem: Environmental > Aquatic > Marine > Oceanic | place: Pacific Ocean | collected... | reverse complement strand
AGTACCTACTCCAGTTTGATTGAATTGTAATCTAAATCCATTAGTGCCATATGAGCCAGTATATTTCTTTGGTATCCATACACCATTTTTAGTTTCACCAAATGAAGTTGGTGCTAGTTGTGTGCCATCTACAAGGTTTGTTTCTGCAAAATATCCACCAAATGCCTGACTACTATTATCAAAGCTACTGCCCAATGTATGCTTTACATCATCATTTATATAAGTGTCATAATTTTGTGATGGATAAGTTTCTGTAGAAAAGCTAGTTTCTTGAATACCATTGACATATATCTTTATTCTATTTGATGCTGTTCCTTGTGTGGTATCTACTGCTACAACTAAATGATACCAAGCACCTGTATCTCTAAATAATCTGTTTGTAACTAAAATTAGCTGTTGAGATGTATGATAGCCGTCAACATAAAGTTTGCCATCATCTTGAAAAAAAATAGCAAAGTAATCATTCCCATCTACTTGTGAAGAAAAAATTTGATGCACAGTTTCAAGAGTACTATAATCTAAAAAACTTCTTTTTAACCATGTGCTAAAAGTAAAAGTTCTTTTATTTGATTCAGAACTTGGTGTTCTTGATAAATTTTTAGTAGTACTATGGTCTGTCCTCAATGACTGTGTAGCAACACCATTATACAGTGCATGTTCGTACATCCAAGGTGTTGCGTTTGAAATCATATTAACTAAATGCCCTTTGTATTTTACCTAGCATAATACTATTACTGGCTTTAACATAGTAAGGCACAATATCTACAGCACTTGCTGAACTACTGAGTATTACATCAGCACCATTAGCTGTTTCATAGTCAGTACCTAATGTAAGTGTTCTACCACCTGTACCATCTTGTATACAAATGATAACACCTGACTGTCCAACACTCTCTGTTGTTGGGTTAGCAAGTGTTACATTCCCTGTAAATGTCAAGACAAAATTACTGTAAGCACCAAAGTCCAAAGTAATAGAACCTGAGTTAGTGGTGTCTATGAAGGTTGCACCTGCATAATCTATACCTGCTGTTCTTACTTTTGTTAAAGCCATCTACTACTCCTTATGCGTATGGACTGTCACCTAATACGCTTGTATCCCAAGCAGCTTTAAGTTTAGCTATAGTGTCTGCACCTGTAATGGCACTTGCATCAGGAGCATCTCTTAATGCTTTCTTCTTTGCTACACTTGCAGTCTTTGCATCTGCATCATCAGCTTCTAATGCTTTCATATAGATTACATCTTCAGCATCAAGTAGAGGACCTCTTACTTCCCTTACTTTATCCTTGAATATAGTTTTAGCTACAGCCAAATCTTCTGTTATGGTTGTACCTGATAATGACCATGCACCTCTGAAGTGCCTGTCTGAAGGAACAGTAGCATCTGAAGCAGATATACTGTTACCATCCTTGTCCATGATGTTTGTTGTTGCCATTGGTTTCTCCTTTTAAGCAGCTTCTTCATTATGCGTGGTTAGTTCTTCATTAATCTTCCAAGCATTTCGCCACACTCTAGTGCTTGGTAACTGTGACTTAGTACAAATGAGCATACGAGGTTTGTTGGCTTTATCATAGTCTTGCCATACGTGTCTCGGTAAGTCTTTCATAATAAGGTATTCTATTGCTCTTTCTTCTGTCATAGCTTCAATAGGTTTAGTGTTGTGTAACAAGTAACCTCTTGTATGCTTTACAAAGTCAGGCTTGGCTTCATCCTTCTTGAGTTCCCAATAGGCTTCTACAGGTGGTAAGATGCCACCCTTTAATGCACAAGCCATCCAATTAGGGTCAGGATGTGTAATCTTTGCAGGTTCATCAGGTGTCTCTGGGTCTTCCCATACAACGCAGTATTCTGTTCTGTGTGGCTCTAGCTTTTCTTTTGCCCAACACAGTCTATCCCAAAGATGTGTGCCTTGAAATTCTGGTGTTTCTATTGTCATGCGAGTTCTCCTGCGACTATGATTGTTTGCAATACTTGGTCTGATGCTGCATGACTATCATTAAATGCTTGTGCAGAACATATTGAGGTAGATAAATCTGCATTGCCACAACTTGTGTGATAATTATTACTTCCAGAAACAAAAGCAAAATCATCATTTGCCATATTATTAGAAAATGTAATTATACCATCTCCTGTTCCACCATCTGCTAAAGAAGACACATTAAAACTGTCATGGTTAACAAAAGTTCCAGCAGAAGTGAACGAAATCCATGCTTTATTAGAACCCATTGCAAGATAATCAGTATCTATACTTCTTGCAGTGCCATCTATCTGTCCACTTGTTGATAATGTATCAAATGCTATTGTTCCGTTTGCCATTATGCTAAATCTCCAAATACATTACCACCAAGTCTTTCAAAATCTGTTCCTGATGAAGATGGATTAGCTGTGCTAACAACCCAACTGCCAGTTGCAGGACTTCTAAACTTAATAAATGCTTCATCTTGTCCTGCAACCATACCAACAGAAAAAGTTGAATTGCCCATGTTATTTGAAAAAGAAATAGTAGTAACACCAGTACCAGTATCATTAATACCTGAGATATTAAAACTGTCATCAACAGCAGCAGTGCTTGTTGTTTTATAACGAACCCAAGCCTTGCACAACCCTTGCTGTATACTTGTCTGATTACTACCCTCACCTCTAATAGTCATAGAGTTTGCACTTGCACTAATTACAGGTGTTGAGCCAATGGTTATAGTTGTTGCAGTGGACTTGCCTGTGATTGTGTCTAATATTACTTCACTCATATCTAACCTTTCGGATACTTATCTTTAACAGCTTTTATGCTAGACTTCCAACCATCTATGCCATTGTGATATAGGTCATCTAACTGCTCTGCTATTGATGGATATTCAGATGCTCTGTTTCTTTGATACTCGGTTTCAGCTATTTTTAGTTTAATATCATCTTTAGATATTTCTGTAGTACCCTCTACCCATTCTATTTCACAAGTATCAATATCGCTTCCTCTAATAATAAATTTAGCATTAGAATTTATTTTTTTTATGGCATCTTCTATTATCATACCACTATCTCCTGTAAAATTATTGTGCTATCACAGGTGTAAACTTGTACATATACAGTAGAAGCATTACTAGCTGATTTAAATTGAGTTTTATAAGTTAAGGCAGAGGTTGTGTTTGGAGAATCTAATATACTTGCACCGACTGTTCCAATACTCATAGTTGCAGCAGTACCAGTTCCATTGTCACCCCCTGCTCTTTTTGCTAATTGAGATATAACAGTAGACCCTCTAAGAAGTTGTAATTGCATACCTGCTTCAGCACTACCATCTTTGTAAACACCATTTTGCATAACTGTTATTAATATTTTATTACTAGATGACGTTGGAGTAATAGAGGCAGATAAATTAGTGTCTGCAAAAGTACTAGTAGTGTTAGATACTTGACCATCAACTGTACCAAAAACTGTTTGCACAACACTCCCTGTCATTGTTAGACCAATATCTTGAGGTCTAACAGTATTTCCTGCTCTGTTTTTTATTGTATCTACTTTAATTGTACTCATGTTACCACCAATCTTCCACCATCATTGACAGTCAATGTAATCCCACTGTTTACAGTAAGTGTTCCTGTTACCTGTGCATTTTCTGTGGCAAGTATTGTTATGTTTGTATCTAAGGCTTGTGCATTAGTTCTGAACATACCACCATTCTTGAAATTACCTTTGAACTCTGCTGTAGGTGTTATTGTTCCTGCTGATAACTCAAGGAAGTATACAAAGATATTACCTGTACCACTTGAAGGTGCAGCCGAGAATGTCAATGTTGAGCCATCAGGTACAGTGTAAGCTGCACTATCTTGGACAACACCATCAACACTTACAAGTATCTCTTGTACTGAACCTATTGTTCTTCCAAGTGCAAAGGTTGTATCAGAACCATCACCATTGAATCTTACGACAGCAGGTGGTGCTTGGAAGTTAGCAGGTACTACATTTCCTAAGTATGCCATTCTATCTCCTATTCACTAATAGTATCAACTGCTGAAACAACAACATCAAGTGAGTTTGTTACACTTGACTTTGCTCTTAGTTTATCACCTGATTGTAATATTATCTTTGAACCACCATCTATTAACTCTAATGCACCACCTACAGGTATAGGTGCATCTTTAATTAAATATGCTTGAACGGTATTACCATCGTTAGTTATAGCCACATCCACTGTTATCTGTGATGTATGTATATTAGCCATCCTTATACCAACGATTGCATCATCACTATCTGATGTAGCTCTAATATCTGCAAGAGCAGTATCTATGTTAGCTGTAAGGGTTCTTTCAAAGTCTTGTGCCATTTCTTTTTCCTTTTATATAATTATACTCGGTATTGCTTCTTTTGTCAAGTAAAATCTGATTATAATGCTATTGCCATAGCTGTTGCAAAGCCTTTACTTGCCGAGCTTCCTGAAGCATAAGTTTTTAAGTCAGAAGCAGGTATCTGCTTTGTGGTTGTTCCATCTATTATTATCAAGGCATCTGAATCAGCCACTGTAATAGATGATGTTGATTTAGCTGAACCATCTAATAAGTTTAACTCTGCTGCAGTAGAACTGACATTAGTACCACCTATATCAAGTGTAGTCATAGAGACTTCACCTGCTACTGTAACAACACCATCTGCTAATGTAATTAAATCTGTATCATCTGTATGACCTATAGTAGTTCCGTTAACAATTACATTGTCAACAGTTAATGTAGTCAACGTACCTAATGATGTTATATTAGATTGAGCCGCACCTGTAACTGTAGCAGCAGTACCACTTGTGTTACCTGTAACATTACCTGTTACGTTACCTTCAAGGTTAGCAACTATTGTACCTGCTGTACCACTAAATACTTCAGAAGAGTTAGATGCATCAGGTATGAATGTAAACTTACCTGCACTGTCATCAAATCCAAAGAAACCTACTTTAGCCGCAGAACCTGTGTGATATCTAAACTCAATACCTCTATCTTTGTTGTCATCTGAACCCGGAGCAGAATCACCCCCTAGAGTGAACACAGGGTCATCTACAGTGGTAGTTGTACTGTTCACAGTAGTGGTAGTACCATTGACTGTTAAATCGCCACCTATAGTCACTGCACCTGTCGTAGTAACGGTATCTATATAAGCATCTTTCCAACGTACAGAATCACTACCTAAGTCTACATCACTATCTGTTTGAGGACCAAAGATACCATCAGCTACATATACTTGTTCAGCATTAGCAGCATAGAAGTGTATCTCGTTAGCTGTTTCAAAGTCTATCTTTGTTTCGTCATCTTCACCAATCTTTATGTCTGTTGCAAGTAAAGATGTAATACCTGTCTGTGCTGCATCTATTGCAACGTCTATTGTATTGTCAGCATCTTGATATGTAACAGTAACACCTGATTCAGTATTACTTGAAAACATAGCTCCTGCTGTATCAGATATAACTTCAGATAAAGCTACTCCACCAACTGTTATAGCATCTGCTTCTAGTGTTCCATCAAAGTCACCATCTACAGCATCTACGTTACCTTTAAATATAGTAGCAGTAACTGTACCTGTACTTGGATTGTAAGAAAAGTCTCCATCAGATTCTAAACCAACATTACCTGTTGCAGAAGCATCCTCTATGAATGTTATTAAGTTTTCTTCATTTGTGCTTTCATTATCAGTTACAGTAATGTGTGTTGCATTTGTTGCTGTAGTAACTGTTGTTCCTGCTATCACTGTAGCTAAAGCTGTACCACCTACTGTGATTGCATCAGCTTCTAATGTACCATCTATATCTGCATCACCACTAACGTCTAGTGACCCTGCATCTAATTCACCTGAAAGAGTTATGTTTCTAAATGAGGATACATCTTTGTTTGCATCTACTGTGACTGTTTTACTTGCAACGACTGTACCTACAGATGCACCTGTGTCATTGTAGTTAAGTTCTGCCGCTGTAGCAGTTATGGTTGTACCATCTATTGATAAAGCATCTGTCTCTAATGTTCCATCAATATCTGCATCACCTGATATGTCAAGTGTGGCTGCGTCAAGCTCACCTGTTATTGTAATATTACGTAGACTTGCAATATCTTTATTGCTATCAACTACTAGTGCCTTACTTGCTGTTACTGTACCTGCTGTTATACCATCTAAGAATAATAACTCTGTAGAAGATAAAGTATTACCACCTATAATAACACTGCCACCTACAGTTAAATTGCCTGATATATCTACTGCACCATTTATGTCTACAGTTGTGGCAGCTATCTGTACTTCTGTGTCTGCAACAATGTCAAGTTGTCCATCGGCACTTGAATTGATGTATATTGCTGTGTCTCTAAATTGTAGCTTCTCTGTAGTAGCAAGAAGTATGTCATCACTAAACTCAAAATAATCCTCGTCTTCTTTCCATAATAATACACCGTCATTTGATTCGCCATCAAATGTAACAGTTATGTCTGTGCCTGCTGTACCTGCTCCGAGTGTAAGTGAATTACCTAATAGTTTAGTAATAGGTCCACCTTCACCTGTAGTACCATCGTGAGTATGTCCTGAACTAGATGCAAAGGCTGCGAGTAGTTGGTCAAACTCATTATTGGTATCGTTTGCTTGTATTACGTCACCATCTGAATATGATGACTGCCTTGTATAGGTTGCTCCCATTTACCTTCTAGCTCCTGTCTGATACTCTAGTTGAAATCCTTTGAGTGAATACGCAGGTGTTGAACCATCGTCATTTACTCGTAAAGCTACTGCAAAGCCTGAACCCTCAACTGATTGTCTTAATAATGGTTGTGAAGGACCACCATATGTGGGATTACCGTATGTAGATAATCCATATATACCTGCTATATCTGCTGAATTTAGAGAATAAGCAGATGGTCTTGCTGAATCAGATGCTTCATAATCATATCTAACAAACAAGTTAGCATTAATAGTTGATTCAGGTTTATAGTTTACAATAACCCTTTGCATATGTTTACGTAATCCCGGGTCTCCAAATGTCATATCAGGACTACGATACTTACCATTTATAGCACTACCATCAAATGTTGAACCTTCTTCTTGTCTATAAACATAGCCATCAAAGCCACCATGTAATGCTAGTACATCTCCTGCTGTAATAAATGTGTCTGTACAAGCAGGTTTAATTCCTTTTATTCTTGAGAACTCATAGTTAGATTGTCCACCTGAACCCCCTTTGAGTACACATATAATGCCTTCAGTTAAACTTTCAGAACCTGCATCCTTAGAAAAGAATAATCTATACTGTGTCTTTTCAGGTATAACTACGGAATCAAAAGCTGTAGCATTAGATATGTTTTCATCAAATAAAGATTGTATATTAGAACTTATAGTTCCTAATTCAACGTCACCAATCCTTGCTGTACCTGCAACTGTTCTTAATCCATCAGGTCCTAAAAATATTAAGTCACCTGCAAATTCTTGAATAGTCTTACCATTTATACAGCCTATATCTCTTGTAACAGGAGTTACTGCAAAGTTTGCACTAGAACTACCTGTAAGTTTAAATATTCTATTCTCACAAAATACAAAGAGACTATCTCTAAATACTTTAAGTCCTACAATAGTATCATCAACTTTAAAACTGCCTGCACCTGAACCACTATTAAAGGCATCTTCATCAAAGGGTTGACTAAATACGACTTCTTGTGGAGTGCTTGACATACCTGCATAAAACATATGTTCTCTAAATGATGTTACAATACTAGCACCTGCTACAGAACTAGTGCTTACATCAGTGGCTGCTATAGATGTATTAAATACTACAGGTGCATTTGCACCATCAACTAATATTATCTTGTCATTACCATCAAAGTTAAATCGTTCTATAGAGTATTTATTTGCGTTACTTCTACCTGTATCTCTTTCAGTCCAACTCTCGGATACTACTGTTCTACTTGTGTCAGAACTTGCACTATGAGCTGCAGCACTTGTACTACTAGTAGCTCTTGTTACACCTGTAAATGTTGTAGATGTAATACCTGTATAAGTAAACTGTTCATCGTCTATCTGTAATGTGCCACTTGAACTAAATCCTGTGGTGCTTACAACTGTTATAACACCTGAACCTGACATGGTAGCATCTGCTGTTATAGCATTTGAACTTGATGTGCCTAAAGATGTAGTAGCAGAACTAAATATCTTTTGACCTCTAGCTGCAATAACTTTATTAGCAAAAGTTGTTGTTAGTAATACAGGTTCATCCGAAGAGGATGTCTGAGGTACTACGTGTCTTACATGTCTCTGATAACCTTTTATTCTTTTGTAACCACCCTCAACATCAGGCTCAAAGTTTTCTAACTGTAATGCCTGCCCGGGTTGCATAATAAATGTAGAACGGTTAGCTATTAAGCCACCTTCACACACAAATGCACTAGGAGTTACTTGAGATTGGTCTGCCATTACAATGCCCTAATATCTACACTACCTGAGTTATAAACTCCTGTTCTAGGTATAAATGTTGAACGTATATATGAAAACTTATTAACAAGTAATGTTTGCATATTCTTAATACCCTGTTCAAATCTTTGCATATTGAGTTGATACTGTTGTGTTTCACCTCTATACTGATACACAAATGCTGTAGCACCATCCACTATTACAGGTGCAAATCTGTCAGGTATAGAGGTTGTATCTCCATGTGCTGATAGGTCTGTAGGAAATGTGTAGTAGTCAAATTTTATTGCGAATGATTTATTTGGAAATGGGTATAGTAGATAGTTATTGTCAGGAGTTCTTACTACATATTCAGGAACACCACCTCTGTCAAACTGTGCTACTGTTACACCACTAGCTATTGAAGCTGCTGTTGTACTTGCTGCACCTCTAGTACATCCTGTAAATGTTGTACTTGTAGTTCCTGTATACGTAATAGTTTCATTGGCTATAATTATTGTTCCTGCACTATCGAATCCTGATGTGCTAGAAACAGTTATAGTTGTGACACTATCGGTATGAGTTGTGCTAGTAGTTGTAGTATTTATTTCATCTTCTTGATTTACAACTCTATTTATATAGTCATTATAATCTAGTAATCCTAGCTTGTATCCACTATTTCCTAAATCACTATCTTTAACTATTCTAAATGTATTATAGTCTACTGTCTTAGTAGATGTTGGTAAACTATATCTAACCACACCTGCTGTGAGTGTTTTAGTTTCTGTTGCATGATTAAATGGGTAGTTAAATTCTCTCTGATTAATGAAACGTATAGATTCATTAACTGCGTTTTGACATTGAACTTGTATACCCCTAGCACTAGAAAAGGTTGTAGAAGTTAATGCAACCTCATTCAACCTTGCTATTACTTTATTTGTTAGTGTTAGGTAAGTTTCTGCCATAATAATTCCTATAAGTGTAGAGGAGCAAGTTGCCCTGCTCCCCTAGAAAAAGTTTAAGCTAAAGTATCTCTGTCAACTTCGTTGGCATTGAAACCGTCACCACCCATGTCACTGACATCGGCTAGTACTGCATATACTCTTATCTTACCTGCTGAGAAGGTTGCACCATCTCCTGCAAAAGTAAGGTCAAGTGTATCTGCTGAAGCAAGAACAACATCTCCTGATACTGTTACACTTGGAGCATAAGCTCCATCGGCAGCACCGTCAATGTCAAAAGCAGCGACATACTCGTTGTCATCTGCTCCTGTTCCTAGAATAGCAGTAGCATTAGTACCTGAATTCATAGTAGCACTCTCAACAACTTGAAAACCTGCTGCAATTATTTTAGTATTTGCAGGGATTGTCAAGCACTGAACTACATCACCACCTGTACAAGAAATTGCTTGTGCAGTAAGGTCAATAGTTTTTTGTATTTGATAAGGTGCTCTACCTCTTGAACTATTACCGTGGGCAGGTAATAATAAACTTGTAACTGTAGCCATTGATTACTCTCCCTATGCTAAATGATAAGCACAAGTAGTGATTGCTTCAGGGCGAAGTATCTTTCTACCGTACAAATGCATACCACGAACAATATCAGCAAAAGAATCAGGGTCTCTATAAGTCTCTGTCTTGTTGATTTGCTCGGCAGTAGCTATGGATGAAGAGTGACCTGCAACAATAACACCAAAGTTTGTAGAACTATTAGTACCTGTAGTAGAAGGTCCTGTTCCTAAACTTGGTAAGTTATTTGATTGATACACTTTAAATCCGTGTAGGTTATTTAAAATTAAACCATTTTGTAATCCTGAACCACCAAAGTCTGCATCAAATAATCTTGAATCTTCATCCTTTAGTACTTCAATAAATACAGGGTCTAATACTAACCATCTTCCATTAGTGTCAACATTTTGTTGGTCTAATAGTCTTGACATTCTAGCTATAACTGTCAATGGGTGTCTATCTCCATTAGCAGGAGCAGCACTTGTAGCTCCACCTGTTCTTGGCAAGATAGCCACAGCATCGCCAGCAGAACCTCCGAAGTCTTCAGCATCAATTTTCATTGAAGATAAGAGTTCGTCAGAACCAGCAGTTGAAACTGCAACAGAACCGTTAGTGGTAGTGTTAGCTGTATCAGGTGCTGAGTGTAAAGCTGATTGCTTGTAACCTGACATATAACCAAGTACATCTTGGTCAAATTGGTCGGCTAGTCTGTAGGCTGCTCTATTAGATGCTAACTCCTGAAAGTTAATATGCGAATGAGCTTCCTCAATATCATCCACTTTAAATGCAAAGTAATTAGCTTTGTCAATATTAAGTGAAAATTCTTCGTCATCAAGGTCTTGAGGAGTTATTGTAGTTCCTCTTGAATATGCCTTGACTGTAATTTCTGGCTCTTTGATAACCTTAACGGAATCGCCCATATTAGCAATCTCACCGAAGTAATCATTATTAGTGATTGCATCGACAATAGATGACTTACGGAACGCAAGTTGCACCTGTTTGCTGTAAATAATAGGACTAAAAT
>Ga0208434_1001174_pt1 | contig 10980 bp, 24 predicted proteins | sample 13_taG_FD_184086 | JGI IMG/M metagenome (GOLD analysis project Ga0208434, IMG submission 184086) | Marine viral communities from the Subarctic Pacific Ocean - 13_ETSP_OMZ_AT15268 metaG (SPAdes) (version 2) | ecosystem: Environmental > Aquatic > Marine > Oceanic | place: Pacific Ocean | collected... | reverse complement strand
GTGACAATCCATACAGACCTGAAGCTATTGTATATCCAATGATGCACGGACACGCAGACTTATCTGACACAGATGAGCTAATGTATGCTTACTGGGATAGCGAATTACATTTAAAGTTCAATGAGAATGGTGATATTCTTGAAGAAGTACAGCACAACTTAGGTGTATTACCTTTTGTATTTACACATAGAGAAGAGCAATTAGACTCTTTCTTTGTTGAAGGTGCATCAGACTTAGTATCTGCTAATGAGCATATCAATATTACAATGACTGAAATGCAATTAGGACTACGATTCCAAATGTTTGGACAACCAGTAGTAACTGGACTTATTTCTGATAATAGCAATGTAAGAGCAGGATCAGATGAAATTTTAACTTTACCTGAAGGAAGTAATTATAATATTGTATCGCCAGAAGGTAGAGTGCTTGATGTAATTGAAAACATCAAATGGCAAATAGAATTAGTAGCGTTAAACAATCATCTATTCGTTACTTTCGCACAATCAGGTGGTGAAGTACCAAGTGGTATATCGCTAATGATTAAAGACTTAGAACGCCACGAAGATTTTATCGATGATAAAGAATTATATCGTCAATACGAAAAAGACTTTTATAGAGTAGAATATGCTCTATCACAAATCAATAATCTTGGACTACCTGAAGTATCACAGTTTAAAGTTGATTTCTCTGAAGTTGAATATCCAATGACTACACAAGATAAGATTATGTTAAATGAGTACAAATTAAAACATAACTTAACTACTCAAGCACAATTATTAGCTGAAGAAAACAAAGATTTAAGTGTTGAAGATGCAAGACAAATCATAGAAGCTAATAAATCAGTAAATGGAGCAGAGGTAGTCGATGCTGAAACTCGAAGAGATTAAAGTTAATTTTAATTTTCATAAAGTAACTGGTGCAGCATTCGATATGAATATCCTTGCATCTATAGAAAATATGGTTCAATTCGCCTTTAGAAAAGTCAAAAACACATTTCGTTTTCAAAAAGATATTAATGGAAAGAAATATGCTCGTTCCACATCTGGATATTTAAATATGAAGCACAACTTTAAAAAAAGTAAAATCCAATCTAATAAAATTATGACTGATACCGGTAGACTTGAAGGAAGCATAGAATATTCCATCGATAGAAAAAATTTTTATGGATATGTAGGTACTGACCTTGTTGAGTACGGACAACACTTAGAGGATAATATATCTGGGGTTGTTAGAGATAAAGGTGTATACAAAGGATATATGGGAGATTTCGCACCAGTTCCACAAAGAAAATGGTTTTTTACCTCTAATGAAGAAGCATTTGAAATAATGGAAAAAAAGATAGATAAGGAAATAGATGCTTTTTTTGATGAATTAATAAGGAATCTTTCTACAAGTGAGCGTAAATTATAATATGGACGACTTAATCAAAGAGATATATAAAATGGTAGCAGAGATACGAAAAATATCTGAAGCCAATAACGATTTACTTGGTTTTATCTGTACCAAAGTTGCACCTAATAAAAAAATGTATCAGGAAGATATTAGTGTTGATGATGTGATGTCTATTTCTATGGAAATGTCAGAAATATTTGAAAAATACGATGTTATGCCTGAGGATTATGGCGTTGCTTAGATTCTAATTCTGCTAACTTCTCTAACCACTTACGCCTTTCACTATTTGTCGGACGCCTTGATGGCAATGGATCTAACCCTACTTTCTTAGCTCTCTGCAATAAAGCATATCGTGATGCTCTATCCTCTCTTTTCTTTTGTCTTGATGGTGGTTTACCTTCTTTAATTCTTTGAACTGCTTTCTTTTCTTTTATATCTCGCTTCTTCGGTTTGTCGTTTATAGGATTTCTTTCTGGAAGCGTATCCAGTATTTCTGTAACCTCTTCGCTTTCGGCGTCTATAATCTCATCAGCGTCTATTTGTTCAGCTTTTAAGAACTTTTCAAATGGACTATCTACGGTTACATTGATGTTTTTAACCAGCTTTCCTGAATGTTCTAATACCAGACGCCCTGCCTGGACATTCCCTTCAACAGCTTCACGAATCATACTGTTTAATACCATCGGTAGCTTAGCATTAAAAGACACCATATACTTTTTATAATACATATCAACAAAACGATCATCAGCAAACCAGGACTGAATAGTGCGTGGACTTACTTTTAATTGCTCGGCTATTTGTTTTTTGTTTAGCTCTGGATTATGAATCAATAAATCAATAGCAGCAAGTTGATTGGCTTTCTTTAGTTCGATATTGCTCACTTGCCTTGTCCTCTGTATTTCTTTTTATAATACTTCTTAGAACCTTTTGTCCCGTATTTAGTATTCGTGCTTTTACCTTGTCGAGTTTTTTTAGCACCATTAGACTTTACGGTGCGATCGTTGAATAATGACTTTCTCATTTCTTGTAGACTTTTTCTGCTCCTGCGATACCAAATGAACCGAGTGTAACCCAGACGAACGAGTTATAGATGTAGTCGTTGACCATTAGCTCTATTCCAATAATACCCATAGCTAAATCCACGATGCCGAATACGCACATCAACGCAAAAGACAAGAAGCCAATAATATTCTTTTCGTTGTATTCGTTTTTATCTTTAAATAAATCCCACATTACTTCTTGTCCTTTTTCTTTTTACCAAAAATCTTTTCCCAGCGTTCTTCCCATTTCTTTTGGGATATGCCCATTCTAGGTTCGTCACCTTTTCCAGCACCGTTGGCTTTACTAAATATACTCTTATCTTTCATTTACCAACTTTACGCATTGCAATACTGTGAGATTGTTTAAAGGTTTTTCCTTTACGCATAGCTGCTGCCATACTTCGTAAATGTGCTTTGGTATGATGAACCTTATGTTTGCTCATCTGCCTTTTTTGCACTGTGGTTAATCCTTTTAGGCTAACACCTTTTAAATTTTTAGCCATTACTTTTTCTTACCTTTTTTCTTCTTCTTCTTTTTCTTTTTTGTTCCATAATGATAGGGCATAACTATCTCCTCTTCTTAATTTTTTCCTTTGGACATACTTTTATATAATCTACTCTATTTTGCTCTTTGTTTCCTGTGTGTAACCCACAATAGGTGATGTCTTTTACCTTACTGGCGTAAGAACATTTCTTCTGTACTAATGAGCAATAATCAAACATTAATCTATATCCAATTCTTTGTATAATTTACGATCAGGCATTGAACCTGCACCATTTATGACCAATAATGGCTTAGAAGGTATCCTTTTGACTAAGAATTTCTCTTTACAACAAGTACATCTCTCGAGGGGATCATCTGTCATTTTCTGCTCCACCTCAAACACATTACCTGTTTCTAAACATTGATAATCATATCTTGGCATACACACAATTTAATCAATAATATCTGTGAAATACCAATAAAAAACCCTAAAAAGTTTGGATTGGAAATCTAATAGAAACACGACAAAAAACTGAACCTCTCAAATTCCTGTAAGTTCAGTAATATCGTCGTTTACAGACATTTTTTATTTCATTGATTCTTACATAAACTGTATTAAATTGATACTATTTATAGTTAGTCATTAACGATGGTTTTGCAAGGAATGCCATAGGACTTCTATATATATTCCTTGTCCCTACCATACCCCCCCTAAGTTCAACAATATCAACATTTACAAAGATTAGATCAAATATAATTGTCGTTTAAAAAATTAGGGCGTAGTACATGCTATGTAATCACAACACAACACGATATAAAAAAACATATAAAGAAATATAAAATAAATATACACACTAAAAGAAAAAAATTCGTAAGTTCTAAGAGTTGGGGGGAGATCCTCCAACATTAACAAACAAGGAGAAAAAAATGAAACCTAAAAACGAAACATGTAAAGAAAGAATAAATAGAAACCTAAAAAGTCGCGAGGAAGATTTTTTAAGATTTATGAACAACTACGACGAAAAAACAAGAGAAGAGTTTTGTTCGTACGGGCTAAGCTTTGATTTTGTCGAATTGTCAGAGTACAACAAGGAAGAAGAATATTATAGATATCAATTAAGTTGGGGAGGTCCATCTGACGAAATAAGAATCTATAAAGATAAAGTTAATTATGTTTTCATGGATTGGTTTGACTATGCAGATAAAGACATCACTCAAAAGAATTGGGTAAAATGGTTAGTTTCTGACTTTCAGGAGTTGGAAATGGTGCCCTTAAACTACGGAGGGTTGAAATAATGAAAGCGACAACTTTTTGTAGTGTCTGCGGTGAATTTCTCATCGATCCGTTATTGGCACAAGAAAATAAAAACATTATCAACGTTTTAAAATCTGACAAAGACGAAAAAGACGAAAAGAAAAGAAAATCTAATCTAAGAAAACTTAAAAAGATATTAAGGAAGGAGTTCTAAATGTTAATAGAAGTTATAACATATACCTTTTTTATCATCTTTTTTTGGGAGATGATAAAGAAAACTTTAAAAGAGTTATAGATTAAAGGGAGATTTTTTCTCCCTTTTTTCGTTTGGAGATCGTACTGCAAAATCAAAAAAAAAAACAAAATTTATAAGAGTAATTTTTATATTATTTCATAGAGGTTTTTTATATTATTTGTTATGAATTTTTATATTTTAATATTAAATTTAGTAAACTGATAAACAAAAGAGGTTATAATGAAACAAACAAAAGCAATACAATTATTATCTTACATGGACGATAATAATATAGAGTTAAAAAGAGTTGAGATTTCTCAATTCTTTCATACTCTAAACAAATCAAAAGCAACCAATATTAATGGTTATTACGGAACTAATATTCAAGAACTCATTGATAATAACATGATTAGAAAGAATAAAAAAACCAATAAATATAAACTAAGTGGTAGAGCAACAAGAGGATTAAGACATAAAAATCTTAAACCTTATGCGAAGTTTCAAAACGAATCAGAACATTATCAATTTCTTAAAAAAGAAGTTTCAAGATTAAGAGATAATTATAATCAGAGGATAAGAAACCTTATAGACAAAAACGCCGAGATGAAGTCTGAAAGAGATGAATTAGTTTCGAGATATAGTTTCTATTGGCAAAATACTAAACATGATGACTACAACATGAAAGTTGGTACTTTGATTAATAGATTACAACAATTACCAATGAACGCATATATCGACATGGCTTTGGATAGCGAGGGAAATAACTTTGGAGATATTTGTGATTTTGGTTTTGAAAATGAGTCATTGTTTAAAGGCGAATTAAAAAATGGTAAGATTGTTTACTCACTCCGTCCGAGAAGTGAGGAACTGCCAGAAGATAGATACAAATAACAAACGAGGAGATTAATATGTTCGAAAATGATAAAAAAGACAAAAATCATATACCCTTAGCTATAACAATTCCTGTATGCTATGCGGTAGATGATAAGGATAACTATAAACTTGATACCGACTTTTTGATAGATACTTTTAGCGATAGAATAAAAAGATTAGAAAAAGAAATGGATTATTTAAGTTGGAGCAAAAAACAAATAAGGAGATTGTAATGGATATTAAAAAAATAAAAGATGATTTAAACTATTCGTATGACGAGCAATGGGAAAAAGAAGAATACAACCCTCATGTTCTTGACGAGTTATTTAAATTCTTAAAAGAAAAAAGTAAAGATGAAAAAGAAACCTACGGAAATAAATTAGACATTAATAAAATGTTTGATGATTGGAAACAATATACTGATAGTGTTTTCGATTTCAATGATTGGGATTTTAAAAGGTTGGTTTGGGTAGTGTTTCACTCAATAGCATGGAACTTAGATAAAGTTGCTAAGGAAAATGAAATTGATTGGAATAAAATCGACATAGAAAACTACAATGACGGAGATATTCTCTAATAGGTCGGATCAAAATGTGGGGAGATCCTTAGGGGTTTCCCTGCATGAAAGGTAAATATGAAAGAAAAAATTATAAAAGAAACTACTTTAATTTGTCCGCAATGCTATTCCAACAATGTCGAATATTTAAAAAAAATGAATTATTATATTTGCTTTAATAGTTGCTGCGATTTACAAATTTTTAGAAAACCTGAGAAAACCATAATTTATATCTCTAAATAAAAAAGGAGATCTTAACGATCTCCTCTTTTATAACAAACAAGGTTTCTATATGAACATAGAAAGGATAATCAATTTAATATCTATATTCTTATAATCACACAAAAAAATTATTTTATATTATTTGTTATATTATATTGCACATACTATATATTTATATTTATATTTACAAACAAGGTTTATGAATTATAAAACAAACAGAATCAACAATTATATTATATTGGGCATAGCTATATCTTCATATCTCATTAATATACCCTATCAGTTAAATCAAAAAAATAGTTATGCCCATAATTATATTAGGATAACAAACAAGGAGAACAAATGAAAGTAGATGAATATAAAATAAACCCAGATATTGAAACTGGGGGAACGCATAGATTTAGCGAAGTAAAATTAAAACCGATTGAACTATTATTAGTATTTGGTAAACCTATGACTTCTGATGGTTATAAAGTATCTGGTGAATATTTTTTTGAACATACTGAAACTGGAACGCCAATATGTTTATATGATTGGAAATATACTACCTTATATGATAACGAGGGTATTAAACCAGTAGACTTTTGGAAGTTAGATGAGGAAGTCCAATTTAATATCGGATCAACCAATAGTATGGCTTATGGCTTTGATAAATGGATTAAACTAATTATTGAAAACAAACTAAACGAAATAAACGAGGGCATAGAACAATGAATACTATCGGAGCATTAATAGGTATCTATATTTGTTATAGATTATTAAAACAAGGTGTTAAGGAAGTGAGGAAATTAGACTAATGAAAGAATACACAGATAAACAAATCAATTCTATGATACTGCATTTGCGACTTAATAATGTTGCAGAGATGTATTATATCGAAAATCAAGATGATAGTCAGAGAAACTTTTTTGATTATCGCACACAATCATACCTGCAAAAATTTCAGGTAATAGCACTTGCGATTGAAACAGGTTGGAAAGATAAAGGAGAAGTAAATGAGTAAAAGCAATGACTTTTATGCTTTAAGTATTTGGTTAGCAGCAAACGATCGCAGTCAATCATGGATAGCTAAAAGACTTGAAATACACAAACAAACAATAACTCAATGGAAAAAACAAAACAAAGTTCCGCAACACATGAAATTAGCAATATGTTATGTAACTGGAACGAACTATGAACAACTATGGGAGGAAGTGTAAATGAGTGATCAATTAGTAAAAAAGTATAATCTTGATGAAAGTGATTTTTGGACTTTACGAGGTAATAAGATTATATCTTTTGACGGAGTGATAAAGATTATAGAAGCAGAAAACATTAAGTTTGAAATGTCTGATAATCTTGATGTATCGCCAAGTGTAGCTATTAAAATAAGAGCATATCAAGAAAGTGATGAGTTTGGTTTAATAGATGAAGTAACCTTTGGCGAGGCAAATGATACAAATTGCAAAAACCAATACTTTTGGGCTATGGCTGAAAAGCGCGGCAAGGCGAGAGGAGCATTACGCTTGTTAGGATTGTACGGAAAAAACAAATTCTACTCTGATGTAGAAGCAGAGGACTTTCAAATGAAAGCACCTACTATCAAACAAATAGAATCATTTAACCGACTTGAAAAGAAAGCACTTGATAAAGGCGTATTAAGTAAAGACGCAAGAAATTGGTTAAAGAATAACAGCAATGGTATTAGATCCAATGTTAATGTATATGAAAAAGCATTAGCAAGTCTTACGAACGCAATGGAGGGCAAGTAATGGACGGAGGACTTTTATTAGGAATTATGTTTGGATTATCAGTATTAATAGCATTTATGTTTGATTAATGGATAATTCTTTCATAAAGCTATATCGCAAAATACAAGACAACTGGATTTGGGATAATCCTTTGTATCTCAAATGTTGGATTGATATGTTGATGAGGGCAAGTATAAAGCCCTCGTCAATGTTGCTAAACAATCATATCATTGAAGTAAACAGAGGTGAGATTGTATTTTCGCAGCGAAACTTTGCTAAAAGAAATAATATGACAAGACAAAGATTAAGAACTTTTTTAAAGAAATTAGAAAAAACGAATATGATTGTAATAAAATCTAACCCAGATATAACCCACGCAATTATTGTCGAATACAATACCTACAATGAATTAAAACCCTACCAGCAAAAACCCACATCTAACCCTATTATAAGAAAGAAAGAAAGTAAGAATAAAGAAATAAATAAAGACTTTGAGAAATTTTGGAAAGCATATCCAAAGAAAGTAGGAAAGAAAAAAGTACAGGATAAATTTGACGCAAATAACTTTCCTATTGATTTAATTATAAAGAATATAGAATTGCAAAAGAAATCGGATCAATGGCAAAATCAACAATACATACCTAATCCAGAAACTTATCTAAACCAAGAAAGGTGGACAGATGAAGTAGTATTACCTTTTGTACCTGACGAGCCGATTTATATTTACCAATGTGGTAAATGCAACCAAACAAAGACAACTTCGGAATATAGAGATTTATATATTTCGTGTTGTGATGAACAAGTACAACCAAGAAAGGAATACAAATGAGTGAACATTATAGACTATTTTGCACTCAAAATAGGTGTTATTTAAATAATGATTTAAAAACCTTGAAGGAGTGGAAAGATTATTTAATAGAACTTCATAGTTTAGATACTGATGAGAGCAATTTAATAAACTTAACACTTTTTGATTTGTGTAATTATTATGAGTGGGAAATTCATAATAGCAATGAAAAGTTTGTAGATTTACATAAATTAAAATACAACCAAGAAAGGTATATAAATGAGTAAGATGTCAGAATTAGCAATGCAAACAGAGCAAGAAGAAATTTCATACATCAATAGTTTGTGTGAGGACGATAAGGAGTTATTATCTACTTGCTGCGGAGCAGGTGGAATAGGAAATATACACGAATACGACGGAGAGCATTATGGGTTATGTGCCAGATGTAAAGATCATTGCGAATTTGAATATGAGGAGGTATAAATGAGTTATGCAGACGAAAGTTATTCAAAAGACAATTTACATAATTACTACTTATTAACATTTTTAGGTAGTGTATTAGGAGAAGCGAGTAGTACAGGAGATAATCTTGTGGCTTTTTCTGATGAGAGTGTAGACAATCAAGGATCTTACGCAGTTTTCGTTTATTTAGATTATGTTAATATTGTAGATGACGGAAGTTGTTTAAGTGATAAGAGTATGTATCAAATAATTGGCTATTGTCAATTTCACGGAATAGAGTATAAGATTAATAAATGGAAAGACGCAGAGGAGTTAATAAAATGAGTTTTGATTTACTATTAAAAACACAAAAAGAGTTACACGATAATACAGCGAAGTGGAACGAAGTAATTAAAAAGATAAAGAAAATCAATTTCAGGAAATATAAAACAAATCAGACTATTGGTTTTATAATTGATGACATAGTAAAAGGAGAGTTTATCAATGAAACCAAGTAGTGCGAAAGCAAAGGGTAGAAATTTCCAGAACAAAGTCAGAGAGATGATAATGGAAAAGTTGGGGATCAATGAACACGACATTAAAACAGCAGTTATGGGCGAGAGTGGTATGGATATTATATTATCTAAGGCAGGGCGAGATACTTTTCCTTATGCAGTTGAGTGCAAAAAGGTAGAAAAGATTAATATATGGAAGTGCTACGAACAAGCATGTGAAAATTCAGATAACTTAACACCTATGCTTGTTTTCTCAAAAAATCATTCAAAAGTAATGGTTTGCTTTGAATTTAAGGATTTATTAGATTTAGTAAATGAAAGTAACGGATTCAAGAGGTTGACTAAATGAGCAGATTAACTGAGGACGGACTATATGTAATATCTTGCCCTAATTGTGGTAGTAAAGATATGATTAAAAAATCTCGTCAGAAGAACTATGACGGATCATATAAACAACGCTATAAATGTAAAGAGTGTGGCGTACAAACAGTTAATCCTACTCTTAATGATGTTGAAGTTGTTAGAGAGAATATTAAACTTGCAAAGCAGAAACAATCTGCACAAGATGTAAACCGAATAGAACGCAAAGCGTTTAGAGAACACGCAAGGTATGAAAATGCAATTACTAATCTATTATTTGATATTCAAGCACTATTGCAGCAAAAGAATTTTTCAGATTTTAAATTTAAAAAAATCAAACAAGGTAAAAGTGTTGGAGTGTTACAGATCGCTGACACACATTTTAACGAACTTGTTTCCCTACCTCATAACCATTATGATTTCAAGGTTGCTTCAAGACGCTTAAAACACTATGTAAACAGAGCAAAAGAAGTATTTAAGGTTTATGATATAGATAATGTATTAATCGCTATTACAGGCGATTTAATCAATTCAGATAGAAGATTAGATGAAATGCTTAATATGTCCACGAATAGAAGTAAAGCAGTATTTCTTGCAGTAGATTTATTGCAACAGATTATATTTGATATCGGACAAGATTATTCCGTATCAGTTGCTTGTGTAACTGGTAACGAAAGTAGACTTAAACAAGATTGGGGTTGGTCAGACTTTATGGCGTCAGACAATTACGACTTTGTTATCTTTGAAATTCTAAGACATTACTTTAAAACAACAGATGTGCAGTTTGTAGTTGATGATCCTACTGAATGTGTTGTTAATGTCGCAGGACAAAACTTATTATTATTACACGGTAACGGAAGTTTCACTACGCAATACGAAAAGAGTGTCAATCAAATCAAAGGTAGATACGCAGGTAGAGGAGTGCAGATAGATTATATTATCTCTGGACATATACACTCTGCGAGAGTTGGAGATATTGCAAGTAGAAGTAGCTCATTGGTTGGAGCTAACGAATATAGTGAAAAAGGATTAAATCTATCAGGAAGAGCAAGTCAGAATATTTATATTTTCCACGAAGATAAAAATATAG
>Ga0208434_1001163_pt1 | contig 11024 bp, 19 predicted proteins | sample 13_taG_FD_184086 | JGI IMG/M metagenome (GOLD analysis project Ga0208434, IMG submission 184086) | Marine viral communities from the Subarctic Pacific Ocean - 13_ETSP_OMZ_AT15268 metaG (SPAdes) (version 2) | ecosystem: Environmental > Aquatic > Marine > Oceanic | place: Pacific Ocean | collected... | reverse complement strand
AGACGTAAAGCAATTTCTAAGTCAATGAAATCTGAAGAAATGGATCCGACAGATCACGTTAAAGAAAAAGACGGTAAGTTCTGTGTATACAATGCAGATGGTAGTATTGCAAAAGAATTTGACAACAAAGACGATGCAGATAAGTATGCAATTGACAACCATGACAAGTTGATGGCAACTAAGAAGGAAGTCAAAGAAGAAACAGTTGTGGATGCTATTCGTGCAATGTGGGAAGCTTCTGCAAAGAAAGCAGACGCTAAGACTGAAGAAGATGATGATGAAGACAAAAAGAAAAAGACTATCAAAGGTGGTGATACCACAATGACAGGCAAACCTATGTCTAAAGTTGAAGTCGCACCAAAAGAAAAGGACTAATCCATGAAAAGTCTTGTGGAACTCACAAAGATTTCAGAAGAAGAGTTGCCACAAATTTACTGTGACATGGATATGGTTATTGTAGATTTGCTCGGTGGGTATAAAAAACTCACTGGTAAAAAGTTTGACACTGTGGATAAAGAAACACGTTGGGAAGAGATTCGTGCAAAGAAGGATTTCTGGCACACTCTTCCTTGGATGCCTGGCGCAGACAAGATGTGGAAATTTATTAATAGATATAAAGCAAACATTCTATCTGCATATTCGAACAATGATGGAAACAGTAGGCCAGGCAAGAAGGCGTGGTTAGCGAAGAATGCTAAACCTACTGGAAGAATTCATCTTGTACAACGTGCAGATAAAAAGAAATATGCCACATCAAACGGCAAACCTAATATCTTGATTGATGATTATCTCAAAAATATCAAGGAATGGGAAGCTGCTGGTGGTATTGGGATTCATCATACATCCCCCAACAACACTATTTCTCAGCTGAAGAGAAATGGATTTAGATAAATAGAAGAGTAAAATCTTTAATTAAGGAGAAAGACTATGGCCCTATGGGGAAACACAGATGCAGATGAAGCTAAACCAAAGTGGCTTACTGCAGCTCAAAAAGAAGACGTATATGCAACCGATAAGGGTTGGGTTCAATTGAATGGTAAAGGACTTGAAGAAGTAATTTGTTCAATCGGTGGACTTTCAACTTCAGTCGCCGGCGCTGATATCAACGCTGCTGCATTCACAACAACATCCTTTGGTGAAGGTGCTGGTGGACAAATCAACATCAGATTGACTTTCAACGAGAAGGTAACTGTAACTGGTACACCAACCATTACTGTAACTAACTCACAAGCTGGTTCTGGTACAGATGCAACATTCACTGCTGCATACCAATCTGGTACAGGTACTAACAAACTAGTATTCCGTAAGACATACTCTGCTGGTGACGGTGGTGTTGCAGAAGATGACGTATTGTCAATTGCTTCTCAAAACATTGCACTTGCTGGTGGAACAATCAAGGATACTGGTACAACAGTTAACTCTGGTGTTGCAGTTCCTGCTGGTTCTGGTACACTTACAGCATCTGCGTAAGTTGTATAAATAAAAGTATAGAATGAGGTTATTATGAAAAAGAATGATAAAAACGTACTTAGTGCGATTGACATTGAAGAAACTAAAAATGTTCTGAAGGGCGATCTAGACAAAGTTCAAGAACGCCTGAATGAACTAGAAAGAATGAAGGTGCAGTTAACTTCACAGGGTAATGCTTTACAAGGCGCAATCCAACAGTGTGATGTATTTCTAAACCAATTAAGTGAGTCGAGTCCCGACAGTAGCATTCCCTCGCAAGACAATAGTGCAGTAAATACTGTACTGAGTTGAGGGTTTTAACAATTAAGGAGAAAAGAAATGGCAGATAAAAAAATTACTGCACTAGCAGATCTAGGTTCAGGCATCGCCGCCGAAGATCTATTACACGTTATTGATGACCCAAGTGGCAACCCTGTTAACAAGAAGTTGACAGTTGCTAACTTCTTTAATAACATTCCAACATATATCGCATTGGACGATACAGTTCATGTATGCGATACTACAACAGAAGCAATTGATGTATCATCTTCAATTACTCATGTTGATACCAGCACTGCTGGAGGCGCACACGCCGGTGCATTAGCAAACGGAACTAACGGACAAATCAAAATCATCACAATGATTGCTGATGGTGGTGACTCTGTTATTACTCCTGCTGCTCTTGCTGGATATTCAACTGTCACACTGAATGATGTTGGCGACACCGTTACTTTGTTGTTTACGAACAGCAATTGGGTGGTATTGTCACATGTCGGTTGTACATTAGCATAAGGAGATAATCATGGCTGAACGTATGGGAGCAAATGGTTTACCAATCAAGAAGAAGGTTGTTACTTGGGAAGAATCGCAAGCTACTGAAACAGAAACACTTCAAGAAATCTTGGAAGTAAATCCAAATACAGTAGAAGAAGTTGAAGAAGAAATTCTTGAAGAACTTGAAGTCGAAGAAGATGACGAAGAGGATGAAGAAGAATGAAAAACTTTAGCAAATTCATAACAGAGAAGGCATCAGACGCTGGTTATCCAGTGGATACTGATTCCTTTTCAAATGATATTGCTAACCCCAAAAATGTTGAGAGAATCAACTCATTCTTAGGTGCAATGGGACAGATGGAATATCTTGTCCCAGAGCATGCTTTGAGTACTATCAGAGAGAGACTAGGTAGACTAGGACTTTCTTTTGGTGAGGTTGAACTCGCAGAGGGGGGTAGCAAAGTATCCATGCCACTTACACAGTTTGGTGGCAGATTCGGTAAAGATGAAACAGGCGAAGACATTAACGATGATGGTATCTCTCACAAAGTTGAGGGTGGACTTTCAATTGAGATTGAACATACCGCATCTGGAGGAACGCACTTTCTAAAAACCAGAATCGTATAACGGTTAAATACATATAATGTTTGAAAAAATAACTACTGAGAATGTTAGAATGTTTGCAATGAAACACTATAACAATCCTCAATGTGAAGGTGAACCCGAATTCGATGATGACATGAAACGCTTTAAGTATCTAAAGCGTTTGTTCAGAAAATACCATGAAGGTGGTGAACTGAAAGAACGATTGATACTGAATCACTTGATTGTCATCACTAATGTGTTTGGTGTAGAAGCTGGTTCTACTTTATTGATATTCAAGATTGAACCTGTTTACTGGTCAACTCTAAAAACTTTTATGAATTTTTTAGGAATGCTTACAGAGACAGAACTTTCTAATATCCATGAAGATAATAGAATTAAGGAAGTTCTAAGGAAACTATAATGGGAAGAGCAATTGATTTATTTGTTACCTACCGTTTCATTAGACTGTTAACAACTCCATTCGTAAAAACTGATGCATATAAATTGGGCATCATTGATGAGAATGGAAATCGTATAGCAGGCAAGAAACTGTATAAAGCAACAGAACAGAGTGCATACACTGTACTGCATAAACTTGTCTTTAATATCAAGAAAATTTTCGGTAAGGTGCCAGGATTACGTTCTAAGGTGGGAACGTATGCTGCAGCTCTATTTTTGCTGAAAGATACATTTAAAGAACATGTAGAAGACCCACAAGTATTTGAAAAAGAATTTATGAAATACTTGCAAGAAAATAATATTGAACTTGACAATAGTATTGTAGAAGAAGTAACTCTTGATAACGGTAAGTTGTCAAAAGGACTGTATACACTAACACAAGATGTTATTACTACAAATGAAGAAGAAGATGACTTTGATGCTCTTGAGGGAGATGAAGTTGAAGTATTCGAAGACACACCGCCAGCTGATACTATCCTAGGCGTGGATGTGTTTCCTGTTATTCATGGCAGAACGAAACAGAAGATTTTTGTATCTTCAGAGGATATAAAGGAATTAGACATAGGAGACTTATAGTATGTCACTTAACTTTGATGATTTAATGAAAAAGTTTTATGACGATCCAATGTTGGGGTTGCAACAAGAAGATGCACCAGCAAACTCTGTCGCCGGTGGTGGAGTCGCTCTCCCACCAGACGCAGTAATGGATAAGAAGAAAAAGAAAGAAAAGAAACCATACGATGGTAGAACCAAAGAAGCAAGACGCTTTTATAAACGTATGACAGAACTAAAGGCAAAAAGAGAAATGAAAAAACAATCCAAACTTGCCGCAAAGGTTCAAGAAAATACAATCAATAGAGAACATGAGTATCTTCTTGCAGAAGACAATGTAGATGTTCTAAAGAATATTGTAAAGAACAAACAAGCGAAATCAATAAAATTTAAAGATGGTTCTATGAAGGTTGATATGTTTACTGCATCAGCTGTAACACAAGTTTTTGATTTAGTAAACAAGTCTAATCAGGATAAGATGAAAAAACTGATTAACGGTAAGAAGGCAGACTTTCAAAAGATTGCCGGATTCGCATTGTCTAAGATAAAGTAAGACAATGAAAACCTTCAGACAACATTTGTTATCAGAACAAGAAATCACTAAGCAAGACTTAGATGGTGTTGAGAAGTATGCCGACAGACTATATAAAGCAGTCGGTATTGATGTTGAGTTTACCAGACACTTTTTAGATAGAGTGAATGATACACGAAACAAGAAACAGATTACTGTTGCAGAACTTATTAGATTGTTCAAACAGTCTTATAAGAAGTATGGTAAGAAGATTGCCAAACTTGGGCCTGATGCTGAGGCAGTAATCAACGATATGCAAACGGATGTTAATATGCCGTTTGTATTAAAATGGGATGGTAAAGAACTGGATTTAGTTGCCAAGACGGTAATGAGAAAGAAAGACTTTAAAACTCCAGACACAAAACTATCCTTCTAAGGAGAAGAGTATGGCTACTAAAAAAGCTACTAAAAAAGCAGTTGTAAAAACTGGAATTAGAGGTTGGATTTCTAACCGACTAAAAGAAAGAACATCACTTGATGGCGGAGTATGTATTGCACTAGGACTGATGATTTTATTCATGGCACCTCTTGCAAAGATTGCTGCTGGTGTTGCAATTGCATACGGTGCTTGGACGATTTGGAAGTCTGAGTAAATGAAAATCTTGCGTATCATTTTTTGGCCTCTTATTATGCTCAAGAATATCCTAGATGGAAATTGGTGGGCAGAAAAGATTGGTGATAAAAGTGGTGCGTATGAAAAAGCACATAACAGCAAACTTGCACAATGGTCAAGATCGCTCACTGGATGGAAATGGTGGGCGTGGCAATTGGGTTCTGGTGGTATTGGGCTTATAGTTATTGAACTACTACTAAACCAAATTGGTATGACAATGTTGCCATGGAGATAACATGTTTAGATTATATGCAATATTAATCGTAGTTGGATTGTTGGGTGGTGCCGCATACGGTGCTAAGTATTACTATGACACCACCCAAAACACAATTGCACAGTTGCGTGAGAACAACGCAAAATTAGAAGTCGCTAATGAAACAAATCAGGCGACTATTGATAAGATGGGTGCAGACGCAGAAAGGTTAAACAACCTTACTAATCAACTTGTACAGGACTTACAGAAGTCAGAGAAGTATGGAGATGAGTTGCGTAACACTTTGAATAAACACAATTTGACTCATTTGGCAAATAAGAAGCCTGGGCTAATTGAAAAGAGGATGCAAAATGCGACAGACAAACTATGGGATGACCTTGAGTCTATTACTAGTTCTGACAGCGACAGTACTACTGAGTAGTTGCTCGTCAATCATACCAGAACCTAAAATTGTAACAGTAACGGAAATTGTTGAAAGAAAGATTCCAACAGTGCCGGGGCCAAAGTCAGTTCAACTGAATGATATATCTATTTACGTTGTATCACCAGAAGAAAACTTTGAAGAGTTTAAAAAAGAATTTGAAGCAAAGAATGGAGCAGATTCATACATTGCTATATCCGTAAAGGACTATGAAAATTTATCAAAAAATATTGCAGAGTTAAGACGATATATTGAACAACAAAAACAAATTATTCTTTATTACGAGAATGCAATAACTACCCAAGGAGATGAAGATGATCAATCTGATGGCGCAACTGGCAGCTAATGCATACTTAGACGGTAAGGAAGCAAAGGTTATTTTTAGAAGTATGGGATTTACCCATAAGTTTTTTGAGGTGGATGGCGCTCAATGTCATGCCGTATGGAACAAAGAGATGTATGTCCTATGTTTCAGAGGAACAGAACCAGATGAACTATCTGATGTTCTTGCAGACTTGAATGCAATCCCTCGTGGTGCAATGACACATGGTTTAGTACATTCTGGTTTCGTGGGTGAGTGTAATAAGTTATGGGAACAAGTTGTTGCTCATAGAAGTAAACATCTTAAAAAGAAATTTTATATCACTGGACATTCATTAGGTGCTGCTATGGCGACTATTGCATGTTCAAGATTTGAAGAAACCCAAGTTGTTGAAGAACTATTTACATTTGGTTCGCCTCGTGTTGGTACTCGTAAGTTTGTAAAGAATATTCAGACACCACACACAAGAGTTGTAAACAACAATGATATCGTAACAAGAGTACCATTATGGTTGATGGGATATAAACATCATGGTGACTTGACATACATCAACTTCTATGGTAATATTAGAACACTTACATTCTGGCAAGCAGTAAAGGATAAGTGGAGAGGTTGGAGAAGTAGTGCTTTGGATGGTGTTAAAGACCACGGTATGGATAACTACATCAAACATACGGAGACTCTATAATGGGATTGTTTGACGATACACTCTGGATTTACACCAGTATAATTGGGGCGTTGCTTGGTGCAGCATTCCTTGCATACTTCAAAGATACTAAGATGGGTATCTGGAGTTATGGTAAATTAGACAGTTGTTTAGATTACTTGGTGCATAAATATAATTGGAATTGGTTAAGACAACCAGAAGATGCGTGGAGAAAGAAGTATCCACATGTTACAAAGAAGATAGATGAACTAGAAACTCGCATAAAGAAATTAGAAGATGGCAACGGTTAAAACACTAGATACAGAAGTTGAACTTCTCAAAAGAGAAGTCACAGAAATGAAACAGATCCATCTTAGATTGGATTCTGCAATTGAGAAAATTGCTGACGTATCTTCTGCTTTACATACCATTATGGCGGTACATGAAGAAAAACTAATACGTCAGGAAGAAGCTTTGGACGAACAAGAAAAAGAATTCAAGAATACCGTACAAGAACTACATAGCAGAATTACATCCAATGCTAAAGAAACTTCTAATCAAATGGGTGAAATGGAACGCCGTCTGGTTGATGCTATGCGTGAACATGGACACAACGAGGCGCAACAGTTCATCAAACTGCGTGAAGAACTATCCACAAGAGTAGGTGTACTTGAAAAATGGCGGTATGTCATCATTGGTGGTTCGATTGTAGTAGGGTTCGCCCTTACGGAAATACTTCCAGCACTCATGTAAATCTATTGACTTTGCTATATAATTCTGGTATATTGTTACTATGAATTATATTGATACAAAGTATGTCTCTCTCATAGGCCCAAGACTCCGAAACTTCTCCAAGAAGAAGGATTACTTGTGGAATTTCTCTTGTCCCTATTGTGGTGATTCATCTAAGAAAAAGAACAAGGCACGAGGTTTCGTTTACAGAACAAAAAATGATTTGTTCTATAAATGTCATAATTGTGCTATGGGTACAACCGTTGCAAAACTTATAGAGTTTGTAGATGCAAACCTATACAAAGAATATGTGATGGAGCGGTACAAAGAAGGTACTAATGGTACGCCCTACAAGGGTGCATACAAAACTCCCAAACCACAGTTCGATTTCAAAGCACCTAAATTTAAAAGTAGATTGGGTGATCTAAAAACTTTTGCAGAACTTGAAAAAAATCATCCTGCTGTCAAATTTTTATCTGATAGATCGCTGCCTAGAGATGCTTGGAATGATATATATTTCTGTCCTAAATTTTTTGAGTTCACCAATACTCAAGTCCAAAACAAGTTCCCTTCATTGGACGGAGATCATCCTCGTATGATTATCCCCTTTAGAAAGGAGAACGGACAAATATTCGCTTTTCAAGGGCGATCATTCGGTGACGAAAAACAGAAGTACATTACAATAATTTTGGATACTGAATATCCAAAAATCTTTGGTATGGATAGACTTAACCCTAATGATAACGTATATGTTACAGAGGGGCCATTCGATAGTCTATTCATAAGCAATGCTATTGCTGTTGCTCAAAGTGATTTGCGTGTGCCTCAGTTTAAGGATAAAGCAGTTCTCGTGCCAGATAATGAACCTAGAAATCAAGAGATTTGTAGACAGATTGAACGATGCATTGAGGAAGGATATAAGGTTTGTCTTTGGCCTAATACCATAAAAGAAAAAGACATAAATGACATGATTCTTTCTGGAATGACGCAGGCAGAGGTTCTTGGCATTATACATAGTAACTCCCATTCGGGGTTAAAAGCACAAACTGTTTTCAATTCGTGGAAACGGACATATTAGAAAAATGGAGAAAAAAATATGAAAAGTCTGGCAGAAGTTATCGTACCCTTCACCAAGACTGAGGAAAGACATGGTCTCGACCACCTCGGTATCAAAATAGAAAAATCAAGAGACAAAGAATTATCAGAACAAGCATACAAACTTCTAAAAGACTATTATTGTAATGACAACGAAGATTCACCACAACAAGCATTTGCTCGTGCCTCAGTCGCATATTGTGATGGAGACTTAGCACTCGCTCAACGTATCTATGATGCAGTATCCAAAGGCTGGTTTATGTTCGCATCACCAGTATTATCAAATGCACCAGCGCCAGGGCAGAAAGCAAAAGCATTACCTATCTCGTGCTTCTTGACTTATGTTCCAGATTCACTTGAAGGACTAATCGACCACTCTGCTGAGTTGCGTTGGTTGTCTGTTAAAGGTGGTGGTGTCGGTGGACACTGGAGTGATATTCGTGCTATCTCAGATAAGGCGCCTGGGCCAATGCCATTTCTCCATACGGTAGATGCAGACATGACTGCATATCGTCAAGGCAAAACTCGTAAAGGTTCTTACGCTGCATACATGGATGTATCACACCCAGACCTTATTGAGTTCTTAAATATGCGTGTACCTACAGGTGATGTCAATCGTAAGAACTTAAACTTGCATCACGCTATCAATATCACAGATGATTTCATGCGGGCAGTAGAACGCAATGAGATGTGGGACTTGAAAGACCCGAATGATGCAACTGTAAGAGAAACAATGCCTGCTAGGACGTTATGGCAACAAATCCTAGAAGTACGCTATCGTACAGGTGAACCATATCTAAACTTCATTGACACTGCTAATCGTGCATTACCACACACAATGAAAGCGAAAGGATTAAAGATACATGGTTCTAATCTATGTAATGAAATCCATTTGCCCACATCAGAAGATAGAACTGCCGTCTGTTGTTTGTCTTCATTAAACTTGGAGAAATACGATGAATGGAAATCTACAAATCTTGTTGGTGATCTTATTCGCTTCCTTGACAACGTACTACAGTTTTTCATTGATAACGCAGGCGATGAAATTCAACGTGCTCGCTACTCAGCAACCCAAGAAAGAAGTCTTGGACTAGGTGCAATGGGATGGCATTCACTTCTACATCAGAAGAGAATTGCATTTGATTCGCCAGAAGCACGAGAATTGAATCGTGAAGTGTTTAAATTCATCAAAGATACATCAGTGAAGGAAACACTAATTATGGGTTCAGAAAGGGGCGAGGCTCCTGATATGAGGGGTACTGGTCGGCGCAATGCACATTTACTGGCGATTGCACCTAATGCCAATAGTAGTATTATTGTTTCTACTTCTCCATCTATTGAACCAGCAAAAGCGAATGCATATACACACCGTACTCGTGCAGGCTCTCATTTGGTCTATAATAAATACTTGGAAGAAGAACTAAGTAAGGTTGGAAAAAACAATCCAGATGTTTGGTCAGATATTATTACAAATGGCGGTTCGGTACAACACCTCGACTTCCTATCACAAAAAGTCAAAGATGTTTTCAAAACAGCGATTGAACTTGATCAATTGGTGTTGGTGGAACAAGCCGCAGACAGACAAGAATATCTCTGTCAAGGACAATCACTAAATCTATTCTTCCCTGCTGGGGCAGATAAGAAAGACTTACATCGTAGTCACTTTGCTGCATGGAAGTTAGGGACTAAAGGTCTTTACTATTTGAGAACAGAGACTTCTCAACGTGCAGAGAATGTATCACTGAAGGTTGCTCGTGATGCATTGAAAGATTTTGAAACACAAACAATGGAAGCAGAAACACAAGATGACTGCATTAACTGTCAAGGGTAAAAAAATGAAAGTAGAAATTTATAGTAAATCAAATTGTCCATTCTGTGAGAAAGCGAAACACTGGTTTAATTCTCATGGATATGAATATACAGAACATCGTATGGATAACGAAGAAGAGCGTCTTGCTTTTTATCAACGTGTACCGAATGCTCGTTCAGTACCACAAATCTTTATTGATGACAAACTGATTGGTACATACGACCAGTTTATTGCAGTTGCAGATACTTTTGTCAAAAAGAAAGGTGGTGGGTTGATGGTGTTCTCAGAAACATACAAACCATTCCACTATCCTTGGGCAGTTGAAATTACAACAAGACACGAGAAGGTTCACTGGATTGAAGACGAACTTGACTTGTCTGAAGATGTTGCAGATTGGAAATCTGGTAAGGTAAGTGCAATTGAAAAAGAATACATCACAAACATTCTAAGATTGTTTACACAGTCTGATGTTGCAGTAGGACAGAACTATTATGACCAACTTATACCAAAGTTTAAGAACAATGAAGTACGGAATATGCTTGGTTCTTTTGCAAATAGAGAAGCTATTCACCAACGTGCATATGCACTTCTTAATGAGACACTTGGGTTATCTGATGCCGAGTATCATGCCTTCCTAGAATATACAGAGATGGCAGATAAGATTGAGTTTATGATGGAGAGTGATCCAAACACTGTTCGTGGACTTGGACTTACAATGGCAAAATCTGTAATGAATGAAGGTGTGGCACTATTTGCATCATTCGTAATGTTGTTGAACTTT
>Ga0208434_1001160_pt1 | contig 11033 bp, 12 predicted proteins | sample 13_taG_FD_184086 | JGI IMG/M metagenome (GOLD analysis project Ga0208434, IMG submission 184086) | Marine viral communities from the Subarctic Pacific Ocean - 13_ETSP_OMZ_AT15268 metaG (SPAdes) (version 2) | ecosystem: Environmental > Aquatic > Marine > Oceanic | place: Pacific Ocean | collected... | reverse complement strand
ATCATCGCAAATCCTGACGGAACGAAGAAAAAATCAATTCGTATCAATGTATGTCAACTTGCTCCCGGTCACCTCAAAAGTGCACGCTTAAGTAAAGAAAGCGAACCAATCAAATGCGAAACAACAGACAAATATGTCTATGTCCCACTCGATCGCTTTGACTGGCAAGGACATGTTGACGCTCTCGATAATCTTGAACTTATTCGAAATGCAGTTGGTACACTTAACAACGGAATCATACCCGCTATTAACGGTGTCAAAAAGCACTTCGTATCCAAGCTACCTAAAGATGAATGGGTTACACTAGATGTATATCTCAACAACCTCTACAAAGCCTGGGCTAAAGCAAATAAAAAGCAAAATCAAATGGTGCTAGATGTTAACAGTATCAAAGACTGGAACGAATGGGATCAAACAAAATGCGTCAGCCTTAAACAAGTAACCGCAGATCCAAATGTATCCTACCTTGCAGAAGTTGTTCATAATACACGATCTAAAGATAAAGACATCATTAAATACAGCCAAGTAATCAATGCATGTAAAATACTCAATCTTGTAGATAAGACTTACGACTTCATCAAAACAGAAACAACACTGCTTAATAAAAAATATCCACTAATCGAAGCATTAGCACCTGGCTATCGTCAAGCAGACGACAAGTCATTCATCAAACACATTAACAACTACATTCAATCAGTATCATGAACACACCATTACAAGTCTATATAAAGAGCCACAAAGGAGTTAAATCTAACCCTCTTGTGTCTCAATATAATCTCAAACTAGTCAAAGCATCTCTTCGATCCTTTGAACTACCTGAAAATGCCATCACCATATCAAGAAAAGGTGACTCAACCATATATCGTTACACTCACTCTGTAACCATGAGCCAACATCAAAACTATGGATGGTCAGACTATGCTCAAATCATTGAGTATACACGCGATGGTCAACGAGCCTATGAATACAGTGGTCGCACTCCTAACGGTAACACTCACAATAACTTCATGGAAACCTTTCGTTCTATTAGTCCAATAATAGATCAGTTGTTCAGTCGATAGCCTAATAACAAAGCCCGAGCCTTGTCAGTAGCTGGTTACTACTGGCAGGGCACTCTTTTTATCCCGAGTCAATATCAATGGCTAGCTTACTATCATACAGTCCACTATTTAAAGCGTTACAAATACAGATAAGTGACGAGCTATGCTCGTATATATTAGATCCAATACAAGAAAGTGACGAGCGTTGCTCGTGGGTTTTTAGTTTTGTTGTGCTCATTTGGCAAACGGTAAACAAACTGCGAGCAGTCCATTTGATTTGTGAATTTTATAAAGTGAACCGAGAGACAAGGATATCCGACCTAATGACGATTCCCTGCTTAACACTAACCTAATTAAATCTCTCTCGTTTCATTTCATACTATGGACAACAACGACAACACAATGTTCAACAACAACGATAACTCTAATGACGACAACTTCGATTTCGATCAATTCATCGGAAGCAACCCACTCGAAGTCGGCACACAAGAAATGGAACTTCTTCGTGTTATCGACAAGCCATCCGAAATACGCCTCACCTTCAAACAAAACGGCCGTGAGGGAATCGCAAGCGAGATGTTCTCCAAAACATCAACCGAACAAGGATGGGTCATCGGCAAATGGCTTAAGGTTTTCAACATCGAAAAGCCAATCGGTATGAACAAAGCAGACTCCTTCGCACATGTAATCAACGGCTTAAAAGACTGCATCGGTGAACACTTCACAGTTGAAGTAACCAAAGCCCCCGTCGGCGACAGCTTATTCAACGCAGTCACCCAAGTCTCCTAACCACACACCTCAAGCAGGCAGAGTCCAATCCTCTGTCTGCTTATCTTTTCTCTATCAAACCAACAACCAACCACTATCATGACATTTGTACAAAAACCTGCTCCAAGAATAATATTTAATGTATTCGCCAACGAAAAACTAGAAGAAACAGAAAACAAATTATATAACCAAGACATCGAAGATTACGACAGCGAAGTCAGTCTTAACGAATTAATAAACTATAAGGACTACAAACATGCGTTCTTCCTTATGCAAATTCGCAGTTTTAATGAAGACCTTGCCGAAGAAGGTGTCGGAGAATGGATAATTAATACTGTATCCGATTGGGCATGCCAAAACATGAACAAATTCCACAAAGGCTTAAACGCTATTTACGACGAAGACAAAAGATACACAAGTAGCTTCGTATTCAGTCTTCTAAACTCCCTACTAGAAGACAAAAACCAATTCCGAGTAAATCAAACAATTCACACAGAAACAGAAGAATCATTCATTGAATGGAGTAATGAAAACCTCGTCGATGAGCAAAACAACCCTGTATCAGCTAACCATTAATACTACCCTCAAACGACCTCGTTACTTATCACGGTAGCGAGGTCTTTTTTTGTCCCGAGTCATCAAAAAGTGGTCACGAGCAAGCTCGCTCCATTGATTAATGTCTCCCGACGGGTGAACATACCATGTTCAATCGGGCTAAAAAAAGAACACTAGCCCTTTAGGTCTATTGTTATTTCTTTAGATGGCGGGTCGCCCGCTAACTAGGTCACGAGCAAGCTCGCTCCATTGACTATAACCTCCACTGCTACATATTATGTGCGTTAGTAACCTGTAGGGTAAGGGACGCCGTCGACCCAAAACCAACGACCTTTGACCCAAAACAGGATTCCGAATCCTGTGTGCTGTCGACCCAAGTCCTTGACCCGCAAGCTTTTAGCAAGTGACATCTACCCAAGTGTATCGACTTTGTAACTATCATTGAAGTGACAACTGCCGTTGTAAGCTCTAGCAGAGTACCCCCCACCTCTCCCGTGGTACCACTATCACTACCACTCGCAGTCGCCTATCAATCACAGAAATAAAAAACTATCTTTTCGAAGGCATGATCTATCAGGCATATGAGAAGTTTATTGAGTAGATTTTATTGTTTTAGGGTTAGAATCCCGTTTTAGCATCTTAAAACAGGCAAAACACCCACCCCCCATCCGGTGGTGTGGGGGGTACCAAAAATGTACTGTGTTATACAAAAGGGAACCCGTATTTAAAATTTTTTATGTCAAATCAGAAGGTAAATAAGCTTAGAGAGGATGTTCATAACTTCATTCACGACGATGATTTTGAAGCAGCTATGAATGCATTGCGTGATGGGTTACAGGCGAAGCAAACTGTTCGCAGAAATCGTGCGGATGGGGAAAGAGGTGTCGAATATCACGAAACTCCCGCTCATACGATCAGAATTACCGCGGCAAAACTCATGCTTGAGTACGGATTTGGTAAACCAGCCACCAGAGCAGAGATTACAGTGAACGATAACACCTCAAAAGTAGCAACACCGGCCGAAATCATGTCCCGATTTAGACAATCAGGCATGGATTTGAACGAAATTGTCGATGTTTACGCAGAATCAGTTGTTGAAGCCCCTTTGGAGATCGAAAATGAATCAGACTGAAGCAGATAATTACTTCAAAAACAGTAAAAGCTACGAAATTATCGACGCTTACAACGAAGATGATGTAAATCCGCTTGAGTTCCAGGATAAAACCGACCCAAACCGCCTACCTCTAGCCCGAACCTCGTGGGGTGAAGCCCGAAACCAGGGAATTGACGGCATGCACCTTGTTCAACAAGTCCTAAAAAACCGAGCTAGTTCAAAAAGCTGGCCAGATAATATATTTGATGTCAGCCGCCAACCTTATCAATTCAGCGCATGGAATGACAAAGATCCAAATAAAGCAAAAATGGAAGCCTTGGATGAAAATTCAACAGATACAGAGTTTATTCAGGCATATGAGATCGCGGGCGAAGAGTTACCGGAACACTTAAACAAATTTAAAGACGCAGACCATTATCACACGGACAAAGTATCTCCATCATGGTCCAAAAGCCCAAAGATTCACAAAATTGGGCAGCATGGAAGTCACATTTTTTATTCAACCAAACCAGGAACCGGAGTAACCCCAGCCGCAAATTTGAAAGGCGGAACTTTATGAGCAACAAACAAGACAAAGGCCCAGGACAAAAGTTTGAACACGAGCTATCGGCGGTCTTTGTCCGCTGGTGGGAAGAATCAGACCTGGATGAAACAGAAATGGCAGAAATTGCAGTCGGCGTAATCGAACGCTTCTGCGACACCAGCGTCGAATTCGAGCCCGATTTCGATTTGGATGAGATTGAGGATGAGTAATGCACAGCCTCGAACAGATTAAATTTATGAACACCCCCGCGGAGGTAGCAAAGCGTCAGAAGCTCGCGCGGGCAATGAACAGGAGATTAAAACATGCCAGCAAAAAAGAAAAAAAGCACAGCTAAGAAAACTAAGAGCAAAAAAGATGCATGCTACCACAAGGTCAAAGCATCATATAAGGTATTCCCAAGCGCTTATGCGAGCGGAGCTATTGCCAAATGCCGTAAAAAAGGAGCCGGTAGGAAGAAGTAATGGGTGTAAGAAAGACAGCTAAGGGCGCTGCACTTAAGCGTTGGTTCAAAGAAAAGTGGACTGATCAGAATGGAAACGCGTGTGGGTCGAAAAAGACCAAAGGCGTTAAAAAATGCCGTCCCAGTAAGAAAGTTTCTAAGAAAACCCCAGTCACCTGGAAAGGAGTCGGCAAAAGAAAGAAATCTGTTGTCGCTGAAAAACGCCGGGTTGGTATGGGAAAACGAACATCATCAATTAAAAAAAGGAAAACAAAATAATGCCAGGATTTGGAAGATCATACGGTAGCAAAAAGAAAGCTACAAAAACTACTAAACGTAAAACAGGCTCAAAAAAAAAGCCTGCTGCTCGAAGTGCGCGGGTAAAAAAAGGAGGTAAGTACTAATGCCTAGAAAAAAATCCAACCCCATAAGAAAGACTACAAAAGGGAAGGGTGCGAATTACCGATCCGTAAAGGCTGGTGCTGGTATGACAAAGAAGGGGGTAGCGGCGTATCGCAAAGCGAACCCCGGATCCAAGCTCAAGACTGCGGTCACAGGTAAAGTCAAAAAAGGAAGTAAAGCGGCTAAACGTCGTAAAGCATTTTGCGCCCGATCCAAAAGTTGGAATGGTGAAAGAGGTAAAGCAGCCAGACGCCGCTGGAAGTGTTAATTAGAATTATAGTTTTATTGAGCATTCCTGCGTGCACGGTGCACAACTACCACCATTACAAACACGAGTATCGATACGATATTCGTTTGGACGACAGTCCTATACACAAGCCCAAACCAAAAGCTAGCTTTCATGACGGAGAACACTGAGCAACTAGAAAATTTAATACGAATTGATCCGGAAGTCTGGTTCAGTACATTCGGAGTAATCCGAGATAAACGAGGCAAGGACATAAAACCCGTAGCAAATACTCTGCAAAAAAGGATGTTTGCCCATTACCGTAAATGTCAGCTCGAAGACCGTCCATGCAAGATGATCATCTTGAAGCCTCGGCAAAAAGGGGCGAGTACATGTGCTCAGGCATTGACATATCATCATATGCGCAAGCATCAAAATCTCAGTGGATCTTTAATGGGAGATATTAGCGGTACAAGTGATAAGGTTTTCGAAATATACCGCCGGTATGCGGAGAGCGACCTTTTCCCTTGGGCCGAAGACGGAGGGTCAATAGCCGACGGTGGTAGCCTTGCAGATATTATAAAGTTAAAAAGTCGTAGTAATTACGGAAAAGAAACTGCTGGATCTAAAAATGCTGGAAGATCTGGAACGATCCAGGTTGGTAATATGACTGAGGTTGCATTCTGGCCTATGCAGGGCGAACGCGATCCCGCTCTTGGATATTTGCAGAGTTTATATGACGGTGACAATTTATCTTTGGTTGTTGCTGATTCTACACCTAACGGCCCAAATGGCTGGTTTTACCGAACATGGGTTCAGGACAATGAATGGGCTAAAATATTTGCCGCATGGTTTGAATTTGAGGACTCAATAATACCTTTTAATTCAGATGCTGAGCTTGAAGATTTCAAGGAAACCATGACTGACGATGAATACGAGGAAATGGAACGCTTTGATGTAAATTATGAACAATTGCATTGGCGTCGTCGTGTTCTTCAGGACAAATGCAATGGTGATCTATCCAAATTCCGTCAGGAATATCCGAGTGACCCTGAGGAATGTTTCCTTATGAGTTCTCGCCCCCGATTCCATGTCTCAAATTTGGATAAGATGGTAAAGATTGCGAATAGTGTTAAACCATTAATTGGAACCGTTGGTGTACAATCTGATAATAAAACAGGTACATTTACACCTGACCGCCTTGGAAATTGGAAAATCTATGAGGAACCGGTATATGATTCCAAATATTTAATATCGGTTGATACTTGCACGGGCGAGGATCAACAAATGCAGGGTATTGCTGCAGATCCTGACTACCACTCTGTCCAGGTTTGGAAAGCACCTTTTGAAGACTGGCATGGTGACTGGCACGTACCCCGTCTTGTCGCATTGCATCACAGCCGATTGGATATTGGTGTCCTTGCTCAGGAAATTGAGGGAGCTGCCCGTTGGTACGGTAACGCATTTATCATCCCTGAGGTTAATAATTCTGGATTGGCATTGCTAAAATATCTATTGGAATCTGGTTTAAGCGTTTATCGCCGTCGCCGATATAATGATTCTAGCGGAATGGTTGAAAAAAGCTTTGGCTGGAGCACGGATAAGGTCACAAGAAAAACAGTTATTGACCATATGGCGGCTGAATTAATTGAGGAGAATTTTGATATTCCAGATATTGATGTCCTGAAAGAAATGAAGACCTTTGTAATCAGCGATAAGGGCAAACCGCAAGCGGCCCCCGGTCATCATGATGACCATGTCCTCGCCGCGGCGATCGCTTTGTACAACATTGATAGCGCAAGCACCTTTAAAGCACCCAAAAAGAAGAAAATTACTAACCGCATGCTACGCAAAAATCCAGGTCTTATGTGCCCGGATGGCTTCATGCGTGTCCCATTAGGTGCTATTAAGAAGAATTACAAGCGGTTGATGCCGTAATTCCCCGCAACTACTCTTTTCGCTATGGATAAAGCGATTACTAGATACGCAAAAGCAAAAGGCATTTCCGAGCAGCAAGCGATTCAGCAATTTAAAAACTTAAATAAACGTTTCAACAGTTTGTATGGAACAAGCGGTTTAGGGTTTGGTGTTTTTGACATCAACAATGAAAATCAAAGAAAAGCTCACGATGCAATGGGGGCTGCTTTCAAGAAAGATCCAGCCTTATTTGAAGCTTTTGACGAGTGGCGCGAAGTTAATGGAGGTGGAGGTGTAAAAGATGCACTAATATCAGCAAACAACACGCTTGGTTTTAAAGATGGAGCCCGTGGTTTATTAGATGATGTTTTTGGAACTACTGATCAAGCAGATGCCTATGATGATTTGTTTGGCGCCTACGGTTTTACACAAAACGCAGACGGTTCTTTTTCAGAGCCTCATCGTAAAAAACTTGGCGAAAAAGCTTCCGATGAAAATGTGAGAGCAAACTCCACACCCACAGACACCAAACTAGCAGAAGAAGAAACACCAAGTCCAAAAACTTTAGACCAACCCGAGGGCGGAGCGGCTCCAGCTCCAGCAGCAACTCCAGCAGCAACTCCAGCAGCAGTAACTCAGCCCACAGGCCCAACGGGTGCAGGTCAAAGTATTAAAAATATAAATGACGCTGCTCAATCATTGCCCGCAAACGTACCACTCGGAACAGGCGGAGCGACTAAAGCAAATCGGGCTCGTATGAACATGCAGGCTGAAGCAGATCGCCAAATGGGAGATTTTATCAAGCAGCAAAAGAAGCAGTCCGACCAAAACAATTTTCTTAGAGATCGGTATGACGCAACAGGCGGACGCCGAGCCGGAGCATGGGATCGATTAAGCGATCAGCAAAAGGACGAAGCGGTAGCGAATTATAGAAATAGAAGCTTTTTCGACGACTCAAACCCGTTTCATCAACAACAGTATAATGATTTGAAAGAATCGGGGTATCAACCTCCTAAAGCTGATATCCAATCGCAATACGAAGCAGCAAGTATGAACCCACCGGTGACATCAAGACCAGATGGAACTGCTACAACGGCCGAGTTCGGATCTATGAACCCAGCTCAGCAAAGAGCTTTTATTCAGAACTATAAATACAACCCGCAAGGACAAAGCCCAGAAACAGTTAAACAGCAAGCGGTAAGCCCACTAGATGATCCTAGCATTCCAGACTATTCAGATAAAATAGTAGATGTTAAACAGCCTATAAGCCCACTAGATGATCCTAGCATTCCAGACTATTCAGATAAAATAGTAGATGTTAAACAGCCTATAAGCCCACTAGATGATCCTAGCATTCCAGACTATTCAGATAAAATAGTAGATGCTAAAAGTTCACTAGATGATCCCGGCACTTTAGACTTGGACGGAATGTTGCAACTAAAGAAAGACAGAGAGGGTCATCTTAATAGATTTCAAGGTGCGGTAAACAATTACACGGGTAATGATCCCAGAATACTCGAAGCCAATCAAAAGGGTTTAGATGAACTTCAATCTAGAGTGGATAGCGCAACATCACTACTTCCCATGCGATCATCAAGCATTCCAGACTATTCAGATAAAATAGTAGATGTTAAAAGTCCATTAGACGATCCTAGCATTCCAGACTATTCAGATAAAATAGTAGATGCAGCACCGAAACCGGTTGCCGAAAATAATCCAATTCCAGCACCAGTGGGAAAACAGGTAAAAGCTCAAACAATGTCACCAGTTTACGGAAAGAAAAGCGATGGGACGTATGGAGTAACAGGTTACAGAGATAATAATGAAATGAAAAAAAGTATGGGTGGTATGCGAGTAAAACCTTTTACGGCTGCTATGGATCGCGATAGAAGAGAAAAAGATCTTACGGATAGAGCACAGAAAGGACTCGTGTCTAATCCATTCAATTCAGATTACAACCGAGCACTGGGGCAGAAAAACGAAGACGCCTATGCTGAACGAAGAAAACGGCAGAAAGCTTTATTCAATCCGTACTTCAGCTAAACCGTAATTCTTATGTCCTTCGACGACTCAGTTCTCAACGACTTAGGAATTAAAGACAACTCGGGTGAGAAAAACGACGGGTTCGAAAAGTTTCTAAGCAAACCAATCCAAAGGCAGTATCAGCCATTTGGCGGGCCGCAGCCTCAGACCCAAAGCTCAATAGCTCAACCTCAATACGCTCCGCAAGAGCCTCAACAACAGCAAGCTCAACCGTATCAAAACTTTAATGATTATGATCTCGATGCTTACGAGCAAGTCAAGAAGCAGTATACGTATATTAATCAAGATGCCAGTGCTCATAACTCATCAGCCAAGCTATACGAGGATCGCTACGATGATTTTGTAAAGACAAAATTCAAACCATACTATCAGAGCTTAGGTGGTTTTGACGGAGATTTTGAGACTGATGACGACTACGCCAATGCGATTGAGGGTATGTACAAAGGAGACCTCACTCTCAGTCAAAGTGAAGACGGTTTTTTTGGTGAGTCTGACGAAAAAAAAGCAGCAAGAGAAAGATTAAAAGGGTTTACTCAATGGAATTCTCCAAACGGTTTACGCGACCAGTTCCAAAGATTAAAGCGAGAAAAAGAAATGCGTCGGGCAATGGCCGATCGATCCAATGCTCAGAAATCGGCTCTGATGGATCAGATGACCATGCTCCCGCGCATGCAACTTGATGATGCATTAAAAGCAAGAAAAGCGGCATCCAGCTCTAAACCTAGAAGCAGAAAAGCGACCAATGAAATGCTTGATCAAATGCAGTTCGAGGATCCTGGCATGGTCAACCCGGAAACTGGTTTACGATCAAATTTATACCGAACGGACCCAAGAAATAAAATAAAGGGTATGGTAAATCCGGAAACGGGTAAGCGATCAAAAGACTTTTACGCACAGCAAGATCGTATGGCAGCCGCAATGCGTGGAGATGTCGCTGGATTCATGACTCGTCGCGAATCAGTGTCTAAGGATCGCCAAATGCGTGACCGAGGAATGTTATTCTCTCAGAACGGAATGCTTGACGGATATCCGGTCGGCATGAGCCGTATGGATGCGGACATTCTGGATATCGAAAAAGCCCAGAAGATGGGGATCAAAGAGTATAAAGGACGACCTATTGAAGAAGCATTTAATGAATTGGGTGGAGAAGAACGTTTAAATGTAGCGAAGATTATGAATGCAGTACGGTCTGCATATTCTAACCGCGAAAAAGCACAGATTGATTGGTTAGCTGGAAATAGAAAAGAAGAGCTTAAAGCACCAATGAAGGAAGCTAATGAGTCTTTTGAAAAAGCACTACAGCTCGCAGCTCAATTTGGATTAACGGACGAGATTGTCGAACAGACCGAGAGTAAAGGATTCTTCTCTCGCATGGCGGATAGCATGAAAAATGCATTTAGCCGTGGCATGAAAATGAATGAGATGAGCAAATATGCTGATGATTTCTTTTTAAATGCCGCTGACCAATCCGAAATCGAAAAATTTATTCAGGCTGCTGAAGAGCTTGGTGAAATCCCAACCAGCTCAGCAGCAAAGAAATTTCAAAATTACAAATCAAAAGGTCTTTGGGATTCCATAAGTAATCTTCTATTTGATAATGCCGAAGCGATTCCAGAATTATTTGTGGAATCAATGTCCTCTTTCCTCCCAGCGTATGTGCGAACTGGTATGTACACCATTCCAGGCGGTGCCGCGGCTGGTGTAGCCGCCGGATTAGCTGGCGGTCCGCTTGCTCCTGTTACAGTTACCGGTGGAGCATTGTCGGGAGCAGGGATAGCCGCAAGGTTAAACTGGGGTACCGCATCCATGGTTCTTGAATATTCCGGCATGGTACTTCAGGGAATGCAGGAGTTAAATATCGATTGGCAAAACCCTAAAGTATTTGCCGCTGCTTGGAATAATCAAATCACAAGAGATGCGATAAAAGATAAAGCATTAAAGAAAGGTTTACCAATAGCATTATTAGATGCCTTTTCAGGTATGAT
>Ga0208434_1001155_pt1 | contig 11065 bp, 14 predicted proteins | sample 13_taG_FD_184086 | JGI IMG/M metagenome (GOLD analysis project Ga0208434, IMG submission 184086) | Marine viral communities from the Subarctic Pacific Ocean - 13_ETSP_OMZ_AT15268 metaG (SPAdes) (version 2) | ecosystem: Environmental > Aquatic > Marine > Oceanic | place: Pacific Ocean | collected... | reverse complement strand
TTACTTTAACTATAACTGGCGGATAAGGTTTTTACATGGCGACTATTACTTATACAGTTACGGTTGCAACTGGTACTAACCAATATGGTACGGGAAATAAATACTATATTAACGGTACAGTTAGCCCGACTATTCAGTTACAAGAAGGTAATACATATATCTTTGATACGTCGGACAATTCAAACCTTACTCACATTTTTGCATTTTCTACAAATCCAAATAACTCACCAACAGGAGCTTACACAACAGGTGTAACTACTACAGGTGTATCTGGAAACGCAGGATCAAATACTACTATTATTGTAGGAAACTCAACTACAACTGCAGATCAAACTGTACCTCCATTATTTTATTATTGTACTCAACATGCTGGTATGGGAGGTTCTGCACCTACAATTACTCAATCTTCTGGAGTATCTAATAAATTTAATCCACCAATAGATGATATTATAGAAGAAGCATTTGAAAGAACTAATATAAGAGGTACAAGAACAGGTTATCAATTAAGATCTGCAAGACGTTCTTTAAATATTATGTTTCAAGAATGGGAAAACAGAGGGGTCCATTTATGGAAAGTAAAACTAGCTAAAGTACCTTTAGTTTTAGGTCAAGCAGAATATAGTTTTGCAACAGATTCTATAAATTTTCCAAGTGATATGAGTGAAATATTAGAAGCATACTATAGAAATAATTCTACAACTACAGCACCTCAAGACATAGCATTAACACAAATTAGTAGATCAACATATAATGCCACTCCTAACAAATTAGTACAAGGAACTCCTTCACAGTTTTATGTAGAAAGAAAAATTAATCCAAGCATATTTTTATATGCTACACCAAATTCAAGTGTATCAAGTACAACTACACCAAGTAGTTTTCAATTTTGTTTTTATTATTTATCTAAAATAGAAAACCCAGGAGCATACACAAATGTTTCTGATGTAGTAAATAGATTTTATCCATGCATGATGTCAGGTCTTGCATATTATTTAAGTATGAAATTTTCTCCAGAAAGAACTTTAGATCTTGAAAGAATTTATGAAAGTGAAATGTTAAGAGCATTAGATGCAGACAACCAAGGTACATCTACATTTATTTCTCCACAAACATTTTATGGTGATGGGGTAATGTCATAATGGGAGTGTTTGCTAGAGGTAAAAGAGCATTATCTATTTCAGATAGATCAGGATTAAGATTTCCATATACAGAAATGGTTAGAGAATGGAATGGATCTTTAGTTCATTACTCAGAGTATGAACCAAAGCAACCACAACTTGAACCTAAACCAGTTGGGAACGATCCACAAGCATTACAAAACCCAAGACCTCAAGTTGAATCTACAGCTCAATTAATTTTATTAGATAATAATCCTTTTGAAATTATTATTTCGGGAGGTAATACTTATGTAAATGTTTATTCTTTAGATCATCAAAGAAAAGCTGATAGTAAAGTTAGATTAAGAGGAGCACCTTTAGTAACTTCGAATGGAACTGGTGGACCCGACGCTTATAATTTACAATCTTATAATGTTATACCAGATATTTCAGGTGTAACAGATATTGATTCTGCAAATGGTTTTACAATTCAATTAGGTAAAATAGATGCAGCAGGAAATGTAACTGGTAATACTACAAGCGATGTGTTAACTAATCCAATTAGTTACTTTTATTTTCAAAGTGCTGATGCTGCTACTACTAGTGGAGTTAAAGGTGGTGGTTCAGGATGTTCAGCAGGACCAGTAACATTGGAGGCATTATAATATGGCATACACTTTAGCAAATTTAAGAACAGATATTAGAGGATACACAGAAGTATCAGATACAGTTTTAACTGATTCTGTTTTAGCAACAATTATTAAAAATACAGAAAATCAAATTTTAAGAGCGGTTCCTACAGATCAAAATGCTCACTACGCAACATCAACTTTAATTGTAGGAAATAGATATGTAACTATTCCTGCTGATTTAAGATCTATTAATTATGTTCAACTTAAAGATACAGCAGGCAATCAATTTTTTTTAGAACAAAGAGATCCTAGTTTTATGGCAGAATACTATTCTAAACCAGATACTGCAGCCGTAGATATTCCAAAATATTATGGTAATTGGGATGAAGAATTTTGGGTTGTAGCACCTACACCTAATCAAACATACGCTATAACATTAGCTTATAATAAAGAGGCACCAAGTATTACAACTACAACACCTATAGATTATTCTACTTTAGGAACTTATTTATCTAACAAATATCAAGACTTGCTTTTATATGGATGTTTGGTAAATACATATGGATACTTGAAAGGTCCGACAGATATGATACAATACTACCAAGGGCAATATGAAAACGCTCTTACAACGTATGGTACCGAGCAAATCGGCTACAGACGCAGAGATGAATATGAAGATGGCATGATTCGTCAACAATTAAAATCAAAACCACCATCTAGTTACGGAACAAATTAATTAAGGAGAAAAAAATATGGCAAACGTAGTACCTTATGCTTTTAAACAAGGGATCCTAAAAGGACAGCATGATTTATCTGTTAATGATGGGTATTATCTCGCTCTGTATACTACTGCAACACCTTACGCGGTAACTGATTCTGTTTATTCTTCTGCTGTAGCCAATCAAGTTGGTACAGTTGGAACGGCTTATACAACAAACGGAAAAACTGCAGGTCAAGGAGTAGTGGCACAAACAGGAGATTATACAACAGTAGATTTTACAACTGATCCTACATGGACAGCTTCTACAATCACAGCAAGAACAGGAGTGTTATATAAATATGTAGCACCTGGTGGAGCAACAGCTAATCAATATCTAGTAGCAATTTTAGATTTTGGTGGTGACATTACTTCTACAGCTGGTGATTTTAAAGTTACTTTCCCAAGTGCAACAGCAGGAAGTCCTTCAGGATCTGGCGCTTTATTAAGTATAACTGGAAACCCATAGGAATAGTTAATGGCATTAGTAATTAACGATCGAGTAAAAGAAACTAGTACAACATCAGGAGCAGGTGATTTTACACTTGCAGGTGCTTCAACTGGTTTTGTAACTTTTAATAGTGGTATTGGAACTTCTAATACGACTTATTATTGTATATTCGAACAAGGTACGCCAAATTTTGAAGTAGGTTTAGGAACTCTTACAGGTTCCACAACTTTACAAAGAGATACAGTTTTAAGTAACTCTGCAGGTAATACTTCAAAAATAAGTTTCGGGAGTAGTACAACTAAAGATGTTTTTTGTACAATGCCTGCAAGTAAGTCTGTCTACTTAGATTCGACAGGAACACCAGTAGGAGCAGCGTCAGCTGGCTTTGCATTAGCAATGGCCGTGGCGTTATAAATAGGAAAAAAATATGGCACAAAATTTTAGAAATAATTTACAATCCGCAGTAGGAACAAGTGAAGTTACTCTTGTAACGGGATCAGATTTTGATGCAGTTATTGGAATTAGATTATGTAATATTTTAACTACCACAATTGAAGTTGATGTTTACATTGTAAATAGTGGAAATAAATATCTTGCAAAAGATGTTGTTATCCCACCAAATTCTGCAATCGAATTAATTCAAGGTGGAGCGAAAATTGTTTTAAAAAATGGTGATGTATTGAAAGCAGTATCTAATACAGCGTCGTCTGTTGATATTGTCACTTCATTCATCAACCAAATTAGTTCTTAGGAGGAACAATGACGGCAGTAGTAAATGGAATCCAATATATCGGAGGGCAAACAGCTCCCAATGAATTTATACCTAATCAAGCGGCCACAATCGATGGTACGCAAACAATTGAAAGTGCAGTTTTAGCAGGACCTATCACTATTCCCGCAACTGTAACAGTAACGGGGACTTTAGTAATAGTATAATGTCAAAAATAGAAGTAGATGCGATAGACAAACAAAGTGGTTCAACCTTAACTTTAGGTGGATCAGGAACGGCTGTAACTTTAGGTGCTGGTGCTACTCAAACAGGTTTTGGTAGAACAGGAACTGTTGATTGGCAGACAACTCCTAAAACAGGAGATTTTACAGGAGCAAATGGAGAAGGTTATTTTATTAACACTACATCAGGTGAAATAACTATGACTTTACCAAGTGCTAGTGCTGGAGACATTATTTCAATTCAAGATTATAATAATACTTTTGATTCAAATTCATTTATAATCCAAGCACCTTCAGGTGTTAAAATTAATGGTGGAACTGCAGCAGGACAATTATTATTAAGTACAGAAGGACAAGGATTAACTTTAATTTATGTTGATGCTACGGTTGGTTGGAGATCAATAGAATCTACAACATTTAGTAGTACATCAGCAGTACCTACGTTTATAACAGCAACTGGTGGAACAATTACTTGTTCAGGAGATTTTAAAATTCATACTTTTACAGGTCCAGGAACTTTTACAGTTTGTTCAGTAGGTAATGCATTAGGTTCAAATACAGTAGATTATTTAGTAGTTGCTGGGGGTGGTTCAGGTGCTGGTGAAATAGCCAATGGATATGGATCAGGAGCCGGAGGAGCTGGTGGTTATAGAGAATCTTCTGGTGCTGCTTCTGGTTCCTATACAATATCACCATTAGGAGCTTGTGTTGCAGCCTTACCTGTCACAGCAACAGGTTTCCCAATTACAGTCGGAGCAGGTGGTGCTAAAATTACTGCTCCTAGTACATCTAATGGTAATAGTGGTAGTGTTTCAACTTTTTCAACAATAACAAGTGCTGGCGGTGGCTTTGGATCATCAGGTCACGGTGGTGGAAGCACTGCTGGATCAGGTGGTTCAGGTGGTGGTGCTTATGGTTCTGGAGGAGCTCCAAAAGTTGGAGCAGGAAATACTCCTTCTGTTAGTCCACCTCAAGGTAATCCTGGTGGTCAAGGTAAAAATACTCCATATGCTGCTGGTGGTGGCGGTGGAGCTACTCAAGCAGGACAAATTGGTATATCTGGTCCTCAAACAGGTGGAGCTGGAGGAGCAGGTGCTACAAGTTCAATTAACGGGACACCCACAGCAAGAGCTGGAGGTGGAGGTGGTGGTGTTTATAGAAATGGTCCAGCAGGAGATAGCGGAGCAGGTGGCGCTGGTGGAACTGGTGGAGGTGGACCAGGTGGACCAGGTGGAAATAACGCAGTTTCTGGAACAACAAATACTGGTGGTGGAGGTGGTGGAGCTAGTACTGGTTTTAATCCTTGTTTTGCATATAATAGTGGCGATGGTGGTAGTGGTATAGTAATAATAAGGTACAAATTTCAATAATTATGACAAGTAAAATAAAAGTAGATAATATAAATAAAGTTTCAGATGATTCAAACATCATTAAAAAGTGTGGATCAACAACAACAGTCGGATCAGGAGCTGGTAATACAGTTGTTGTTTGTGGTTCAACAGTTACAATAGGTAGATGTGGTGGTACAGTTGCTTTAGCATCTGGTTCAACACAAACAGGTTTTGGTAGAGAAGGATCAGTCAATTGGCAAACAGGATCAATTAAGACAGCTACCTTTACTGCAACAAGTGGTGAAGGATATTTTTGTAATACAAGTGGTGGAGCATTTACAGTAAACTTACCTGCAGGATCAGCAGGTGCAATTGTATCTGTTTCAGATTACACAAGAACTTTTGCATCAAATAATTTAACTGTTTCACCAAATGGTTCAGAAAAAATTGGTGGTGTTGCATCAAACGCAGTGCTATCAACTAATGGTCAAGCAGCGACTTTTGTATACGTAGATGGAACTGAAGGTTGGATTAATGTACAAGAAACATCTAGTTCTATAATAGGAACAGTTGAATATGTGTCAGCAACAGGAGGAACTAAAGTAAATTCTGGAGATTATTCATATCACACATTTACAGGGCCTGCTACTTTTTGTGTATCGGCAATTTCTAACACTACTCCATCTAGAAACAACGTTTGTATGATGGTAGTTGCTGGTGGAGGTGGAGGAGGAGAAGAACACGGTGGTGGCGGTGGTGGAGCTGGTGGTTATAGAGAATTTACGTCAGTATCAATTACTGCTCAAGGTTATCCAATTACAGTCGGAGCTGGTGGAACTGCTAACCCAAATAGTAATGGATCACCGAGTACGGCTATATCTAATACTTCTACAGGTGGTGGCGCTGGAGGTAATCAAAGTAATGCTGGACCACAAAATGCTGCGGCTGCCGGTGGATCTGGTGGAGGTGGCTCTGGAGGAATAGGTTTACAAGCTGGTGCTAATGGAAACACACCTCCTGTAAGTCCGTCCCAAGGTAATAATGGACATCCTGGAAGTGCCCCTAATCCTTCAGCCCCTAGTTCTTCTTATGGAGCTGGTGGTGGCGGTGGTGGCGCTACAGGTGCAGGTAACGCTGCAGGTGGTCCTGGTTTTCCTATAGTTGGTGGTCCTGGTGGTGCGGGAAGTAATAATTTAAGTTCTTGGGCAACCATAACATCTACTGGAGATAGTGGATATTACGCTGGTGGTGGTGGCGGTGGAGGTTGGTCAGGTAATGGAGGAAATGGTGGCGCAGGCGGTGGTGGTGATGGTGGTGATGGTGGCGGTGCTCCTGCTTCTTATGGTTTAGCAGGTACTGCAAATACTGGTGGTGGGGGTGGCGGATCAAACGCTTCAGGTCCAGGAAGATTAGGTGGTGCAGGCGGATCTGGTATAGTAATATTAAGATATAAATATCAAAATTAAAAATTATGAGTGAAGTAAAAGTAAATAAAATTAGTCCAAGAACAGCGTGTGGTACAACTACATTAGGGGATAGTGGAGATACATTCACAATTCCTGCAGGTGTAACAATCACAAACTCTGGTACAGCAGCAGGTTTTGGTTCTACTGGTGAGGTGTCTTGGGATACAACTAAAAAAACAGCGTCTTTTGCAGGAGTAAGTGGTGTCGGATATTTTGTAGATACAACAGGTGGAGCAGTGACGATAACTTTACCTAGTTCACCAAGTGCTGGAAATGTAGTAGCTGTTTCAGATTATACAGGGACTTTTGGTATTAATAGTTTAACATTTGGCAGAAACGGATCTAATATAAATGGCGCTGCAAGTAATTTAGTTATTGATAAAGCTAATGTTGCTGCACAATTAATTTATGTAGATGCAACTGAAGGATGGAGAGTTGTATTTACTGGAAGTTTAGGAAATTTAAGCACAGTGTATTTAGCTGCAACAGGTGGAACAATTACTGAAGATGGAAATTTTAAAGTACATACTTTTACAGGTCCAGGAACATTTCAAGTTACTCAAATAGGTTGTTCAGGTATAAATGACCTAGTAGATTATATGGTCGTAGCTGGTGGTGGTAGCGGTGGCGGTGGTTCAGGATTAGGTGGTGGCGGAGCAGGTGGTGGATTTAGAGAATCTAAATCTTCAGCTACTTCTGGTTGTTGGACAGCTAGTCCATTAGCAACTTGTGCATCTTTAACAGTTGCAGTTCAATCTTATCCAATAGCAGTGGGTGGCGGTGGAGCTGGAGTACCTTCAGGGACTAGAGGTAATCCTGGCGTAAATTCAACTTTTTCAAGTATAACATCAGCTGGTGGTGGAGGTGGTGGTGGTGCCGGTACCTCACCTACAATGCCAGGTATTCCAGGTGGATCAGGTGGTGGAGGTGGAGAAAATGGCGGATGTCAAGGTTCTGGAGGAACAGGAAATACTCCCCCTGTAAGTCCAGCTCAAGGAAAAAATGGTGGATCAGGAGCATCAGCTCCAGGTTATTATGGAGGCGGCGGTGGCGGAGGTGCTACTGTTGCAGGTCAAACTGCAGGTCCCCCATCAACCCCTGGTGGTGGTGGAGATGGTGGTTGTGGAGCAACAAATACAATTACAGGAAGTCCTGTAGCTAGAGCTGGTGGCGGTGGAGGTTCTGGTTATGGAGGACCCGGAGGAGCTCCAACTCCTGGAGCACAGGGACTTGGTAAATCTGGTGGTGGTAATGGAACAAATAATACAACTCCAGTTGTTGCAACAGCAGGAACAACAAATACTGGTGGTGGAGGTGGAGGCGGAGTAGCAACTAATCCCGCTCAAGGTGCTGGTGCAGCCGGAGGTTCAGGAATTGTAGTAATAAGGTACAAATTTCAATAGTTGAATGATAATTAAAAATAAGATATAAGGAGAAACATTATGGCACATTTTGCAAAACTAGGATCAAACAGTAAAGTTATTCAAGTACTTACTTTAAATAATAGTGATATGTTAAACGCTGACGGCGTTGAAGATGAAACAGTAGGACAACAATATTTAGAGACACATAATAATTGGCCTGCACAAATGTGGATTCAGACATCTTACAATACAGGAAATAATAAACATTACATCATAAATGAATCTGGTGAAAAAATCGAATCAGAAGATCAATCAAAAGCATTGAGAGGAAACTACGCAGGTATAGGTTATACTTGGGACGAAGATGATCAAATCTTTTGGCCTAAAAAACCTTATGCATCTTGGGTAAAACATAACGAATCAGCTTCTTGGAAATCACCAATCGGTGATGCTCCAGCATTAACAGCTGAACAAGAATCACAAAATACAGCAGATACTCACAGTTGGTATTATGTTTGGAATGAAGCTAATACAACTTGGGACTTGACAGACAGAAAAGCATAATTGATCTAGATCAATTTTTTTAATATCAATTGACATTATAAATGACGGATGTATATATTACATCCAGGTATGCAGAAGAAAGTATTAACAGAACAAAGTTTATTTTACGGTGATATTGATATGCCGAAAGGTTTTGAAATAGACCAAGAAAAACTTACAAACGATATTTTACAATCATCATTTACTAATAAACAATTTCCATTTTCAAGAACTTGGGATATGTTAAATACTTACATGAGAGACTTTATCGGTCTCAATTATAGTATTAATTTAGTCAATAAAAATTCTTGGGGTGACATTTATAAACCCGGTGAATTATCTAAACCTTTATTAAATGTTGATCCAGTAGATCTTCGAAACTCACCTGACTTTACAATGCTTTACGGAGTTAAAGTTGACAAGTGCTGGGTAAGAATACATTTTGATGACAATAGACGTAAAGGAAGAAGTTGGGACATAGAACTTAAAAAAAATATGTTTGTTATGTTTCCATCTACTAATATGTATATTGTATCAAATGACCAGAAAGATAGTTTAAATTTTGTGCAAACAATAACTTATGAATATATCTAATTATTATTGGTATTTTAGTGGTGTACTTACACCAAAGTTTTGTGATGATGTAATAGCTTATGCAAATTCACAAAAAGAAGTAATGGCTAGAACAGGTGGTTATGGAGATAAAAAATTAAACAAACAAGAAGTTAAAGATTTAAAAAGAAAAAGAAACTCTGATTTAGTTTGGTTAAATGATACTTGGATATATAAAGAATTACATCCATATGTTCACGAAGCAAATAGACAAGCTGGTTGGAATTTTGATTGGGAAAGAAGTGAGTCTTGTCAGTTTACAAAATATAGACACAACCAATACTATGATTGGCATTGTGATAGTTGGGATAAACCTTATGAAAAAGAAGGACCCGACAATGGTAAGATTCGAAAACTATCTATGACTTGTCAGTTAACAGATGGTTCAGAATACACAGGTGGTGAGTTAGAATTTGATTTTAGAAACTATGATCCACATATGAGAGATGAAACTAAACATTTAAAGAAAGCAAAAGAGATTTTACCAAAAGGATCTATTATTGTTTTTCCTTCATTTGTTTGGCATAGAGTTAAACCAGTAACCGCTGGCACAAGATATAGTCTTGTTGTTTGGCATTTAGGAAAGCCGTTTAAATAATATGTATATAAATAACTATTTTAACACAACCATTTGGTCAGAACAAAAACCAGAGTTTGTAAAATCATTAACTAAAGCATCTAACAAATATATCAAAGAAGCAAGAAATAGAGAAAAGAAAAAAATAAAAGAACACGGTGATTTTGGTACAAGCTATCATTCAACACCACTTACAGCTGATAATGATTTTTTAGATTTTAGAAATTACATTGGTCAAAAATCTTGGGAGTATTTAGATCACCAAGGTTTTGATATGCAACAATACACAACTATGTTTAGTGAGATGTGGGTACAAGAGTTTGCTAAAAAAGGTGGTGGTCATCATTCAGCACACGTACATTGGAATCAACACGTATCAGGTTTTTACTTTTTAAAATGTAGTGACAAAACATCTTACCCTGTATTTCACGAACCTCGTACTGGAGCTAGAGCTACAAAATTAAAAATGAAACCAGATCAAAAAGGTGTGTGGGGTGGATCAGAACTTATTCATTTTAAACCACAACCTGGAACTTTAATTATCTTTCCAGGATTTTTAGAACACGAGTTTAGTGTAGACTTTGGTATTGAGCCTTTTAGATTTATACATTGGAACATACAAGCAGTGCCAAAAGAGATGGCTAAAGATGTTTAAAAAGAAAAAGTATACAGTTATCCGTCAAGCAATATCAAAAGACCTAGCAGCTTTTGTTGCTAATTATTTTTTAATGCAGAAACAAGTATACGATACTTGTAGAGCTACAAGATATATATCACCCTTTGAAAATATTATAGGTCACTACGAAGGTAAAGATGAACAGATACCAGAAACTTATAGTCAGTACGCAAATATAGCTATGGAAACTTTGTTACTTAAATGTCAACCTAAAATGGAAGAAGTAACAGGATTAAAATTATATCCCGCATATACTTATGCAAGAATATATAAAAAAGGTGATATTTTAAAAAGACATAAAGATAGATTTAGTTGTGAGATATCAACTACTATGAATTTAGGTGGTGATGATTGGCCAATATATTTGGAACCATCTGGAGAGACTGGTAAAAAAGGAATTAAAGTAGATTTAAAACCAGGAGATATGCTAGTATATTCTGGTTGTGAGCTAGAGCATTGGCGAAATAAGTTTAAAGGTAAGGAATGCGTTCAAGTATTTCTTCATTATAACAACCGTAAAACCCCAGGCGCTAAAGATAATATGTTTGACAAGCGTCCACATTTAGGTCTTCCTTCTTGGTTTAAACGATGATATAATCTTTAGATGG
>Ga0208434_1001153_pt1 | contig 11090 bp, 5 predicted proteins | sample 13_taG_FD_184086 | JGI IMG/M metagenome (GOLD analysis project Ga0208434, IMG submission 184086) | Marine viral communities from the Subarctic Pacific Ocean - 13_ETSP_OMZ_AT15268 metaG (SPAdes) (version 2) | ecosystem: Environmental > Aquatic > Marine > Oceanic | place: Pacific Ocean | collected... | reverse complement strand
ATCTTTTTCCTGATAAACACCATCAACAAATACTATAGTATTTTCTTCTGTATCAGGATTTGTTGAAAGAGTATATGCTGCAGTTGAACCATCACCTGTAAAAGTATTGGTAACCATATCGCCAGTACCAAGTACTTTAACGAACGTTGAAACCTGTAAAACATCACCACTATTTGCTCCATTTACTAGGACTACTGATGTGCTTGTTGTTGCCGTATAATCTGTTCCATTCTCTAATAGAACACCATTTAAAAAGACTTGTAAATATCCTACGACATAGGATAAGGTTGCTGAATTATCATCAGAACCTGAAAAACTTGTTTGGTTATTTGTGGCAGTATAGACATATTCTTTATAAATTGCACTTTGTTGTGTTGCACCACCAGATGCTCCAATCTCTACAACTGATTCTGTGCCACCTACATTTTTCTTAAGGAATAATTTACCATCATAGGTGTTAATTGCTAATTCACCTAGGTTTAATGCACTTGTAGTTGGGACTGCTCCGGCGGTAGCTGAACGCCTCAGTCTAATGTCTGATTTACGGGCCAATTTTGGCTTCTCCTATGTTCAATCTCTATATAGAGTTTATTTAAAAAGTCACCCTGTATATACAGGTTAATATAGTTTATTTATATTAGTAGGTTCCGCCGTCTATGATATCAGAAGCAATTGGTACACCTGATGAATTAAATTGAATTAAATCACCCTCAGTACCAGTAATGAAACTGATTGCTGTACCACCAGCATTTGAAATAAAGACTGCATTACCTGTGAATGATGATAATCCAGTACCACCTTCTGTTACTGCTAAATCATTAGTTAATGTAACTGTTCCTGTAACACTTAAGTTATCATCAACAGTAACTGTACCACCTGCTGAATCAATTGTAAGATTACCTGATACTGTATCAATTTCATTATCACTAGTAAGACCAATTTTAATATTACCAATGTCTGCACCAGTAGCATATACATCACCAAATTCTGCATCACTCCAAGGAGATGAGAAATCGTCTGATGTTACTGTTTCATCTTTAGCAAAGACAAATCTTTCTGATTGAATATCAAATCCAAAGAAACCTGTAGCAACTGCAGAACCTGTTCCCCATTTAAATCTCACACCACGGTCAAGACCATCTGATGTATTTGAGGTTGTGTTATCTGCAAGAGCAATGACTGGGTCATCTAAGGTAATTGTTGTTGATTCAACTGTTGTTGTAGTACCTTGAACTGTTAAATTACCAGCAATAACAACATTATCTGATGTTGCATTACCTAAGTTAACATTACCATTAACATTTAAAGTACCATCTATAACTGTATTACCAGTAGCACCAGCAACTGTAAAGTTACCTGAACCTACATCTAAATCTGTTGTAACTGTTAAATCATTTCCGATTGTTACATCATCAGGTAAACCAACGGTAACAGTAACATCTGTACCTGATTTCGCAGATACAGTTTCAATTTCGTTTGAAGTACCTACAATTCGTAAATCATCTGTTAATAAATCAACATCACCTGTACCACTATCGCCATCAACTGTAAGTGCAGTTGCAACATTGGCGACACCTGCCGCTGTTAATTGACCCTGAGCATTTACGGTAAATGTTGGAATTTGTGTAGCAGAACCATATGAACCTGCAGTTACTGTCGTATTATCTAAATTAACTGTAACTGTATTACCAGAACCTGCTGTGGATAATCCTGTTCCACCAGCAACTGTTAATGTTTCTGAATCAAGGTCAATTGATAAAGCACCACCTGAATCACCTTGGAAATCTAAATCCTGAGCAGTAACCTCAGTATCAATATATGTTTTAACACCAGCTGCAGTAATAAGTTGTGCATCTGTTGGTGAACCAGGCATTGTTGTTTGAATGCTTGTAACTTGTTGTGCTGAACCTAATGTAGCACTTGATGATAATTTTAATCCTGTGGTATTTAATTCGTTTAAGTGTTTATTATTATCTACTATTAATGCACTACCTGCAGTTGTAGTACCATGTGCATGGTCTAATAAATCAGTAAAATACTTACCACCGATTATGTCCTGAAAATCTGCAACACCACCAGTTTCAGAAGTGTGACCAATATATAATCTACCACCGCCATTAGCTTGTGTAGCACTACCACTTGTGTATGCAATTTCACCTACCTTTAAGAGATTACTTGGTGCATTACTAGTAGTACTGGTAAGATGTTTTATTCTTGTTTTAGCTGCCATTTTTAATATATTCCTCCGCTAATGATTAAATTCTCATTTTCGAGTTGTGGTGTTACATTATATGTTTGGTTTGAACCATCATAAATTAGCATAGCACCATCGGTTTGCCCTTGAGCATTAACGTCTGTTAAGTCTGAAAGAGCAATGTTACCAGTTTTAAGTGTCTGTGCTGTAATCTGATTACCCGGTTTTGTTTTACCTCTTATGTTAGAATTCGATCTTATTTTAGCTTTAATTGCCATTAGTCTCTAGTAACTCCTGGTGTAACTTCTATTTGTCCTTCTATAACTCTTGTTATTGTTCCACTATTATTTATTTCAACATCATAAACATAGCGTCCTGCTTTTAATGCCCCTGTTTGGGTTGCTGTTAAACTAATTTGTGCAACACCAGCCGAAGCATTTATAATACTTGTAGTAAAATCAGTTGCCGTTGTTGATGAGTATGTTTTTCTTAATTGCCCAGCTACTGTGTAGCCGTTTAAATCCAATGCATCTCCATCATTATCAACCACATCAATGTTCGCACTAAATGAAGCTCCTTGGTCAACTGTTAAATTTGCGTATACTGCCATTTTACTTATTACTATTTATATCTTTAAGGCTCTCAATCTCAGCCTTAAGTAATTTATTTTCTTCTTTTAATTCTTTAATTGCTTCAATGAATAATGCTGATAATTGATTATAATCAACATGTTTATTCACTTGGTCACTATTTAATTCTTGATGCTCTGAAACAGCAGAAGGAAATACTTCTTCTACATTTTGAGCAATAACACCTGCCGATGCTTGACCATTTTTCTTCCAATTAAATGTCACACCTTCAAGTTGTAATACTTTATCAAGAGCATTTTCCACTTTTACTACATTTTCTTTTAATTTAATATCGGATGTAAGAGATGATGAATATGCTACAATATCCCCTTCACAATGTATTGAATCTGTACCACTCATGTCAGGGAAACCAAATCTTACTATTTCAGTAGTACCATCATAGAATCTATGAGCATGTGTTGGATATGTATCAATCACATAACTTAAGTTACCATGAGTTGTATTTGTTGAACCTAATGTTAATGTAGTAGATGAGTTTGGACTCATAATACTTGTTAAATTAGTGTTCGTAGAATTTAATTGTAATCCACTAGATGTTTGCGATAATCCTGTACCACCTGCAACACTAAATGTTGTACCACTTAATGAAATACCATTTCCTGCAGAGTATGTTGTATTATTATCTGTTGAACTAATTGTAATTGTATTACCACTATGTGTTACACTTGTTGCACCACTTCCGGCAAATCTTATTACTTCATTATTAGTAATTGTATTATCAGAACCATTACCTGAGGTATCAAATTTCCATTGTGTCATGTTTCCACTGGAAGCTGCATAACCTGCACTTGCATGGTTACCCCAGCCGTATGCTGTATCCCAGTTCGATTTATTATATCCTGATTTTGCAGTTGTACCACTGAAGAAATTATTAATTTCACTTTCAGTAAAATATCTACTATCATGAGTATGTGAATCATTTGCAACTGCAACTGTTATGGTTTTATTAGATGACCCATCGAATGAAATACTTCCTGATGCATCACCACCTAATGAAATTGTTCTTGCAGTTGCTAATTTAGTAGCTGTTGCTGCATTACCAGATGTATTCTGATTACCTGCTGTATTAACACCCGGTAAATTTATATTTGCGGTACCATTAAATGAAACACCACCAATATTTCTTGCAGTTGCTAATCTAGTAGCTGTTGCTGAATTTCCTGTAATACTTGATGTAATTGTATTTGGTAATCTTGCATCAGGAATAGTTCCACTTGAGATATTAGAAGCATTAATACTTGTAATACTTGCTCCATTTCCTAATAATGTAGCATTAATACTTGGTACTGTTAATCTTCCAGTTGATGGGTTATATGTTAAATGTGAATTATCAGTATCAATATAAGGTCGTGTAAATCCTGAATCATTTGTATCACTGAAAAGTATTTGATAAGTTACATTATCATTTTTTTCATCAACATTAATATTATTTGCATTTGTTGCTGTACCAGATAAAGTAGCAGTAATTGTTCCTGCATTAAAGTTACCAGAGGAATTTCTTAATACTGGTGTACTTGCTGTATTTGCCGCTGTAAATTGTGATTGCTGATAGAATCTACCATCAAGGTCTCTTGTTCCTACACCTGTTACGTGACCATTTGAATCAACTGTAATATCTTCAATTACGATACCATTATTATTACCACCAGTAGTACCATTTAATGATGATGTATCAGCATGAGCAAATGTTACTGTATCATTACCAGCATTGGTTGTAAGAACCATAGCATTACCAGCAGCCAACGATAATGTGTCAGTATTACTATCAGCTGATATTTGACTTTGACCTGATACAAATATATTTTTAAAGGTCATTACATCTGAACCTTTATCAGTATTTGTGATTGTAATATCAATATCTGTACCATTTACGGCACCGCTAATATCAATACCTGAGCCTTGTATTAAGTCTAAATCTCTAGAACCATTTAATGTTGTAGGAGATAATTCACCTGAACCACCACCATTTGTTTTTACTTCTGGCACAACAGCTGAATTTGCATTATCTAATAATACATTACCATCAGCTTCCCACTGACCTTGGGTCATATCATAAAATAAGGTATGAGCAATATTTCCATTTGAATCTTTTACAGCAATACCAAATTCTCCAACAGTTGCTTGTGCAGAGTTAGTTATTATAACACTATCTTCAACTTCTAATGTTGCTGTATTTAATATTGTTTCAGTACCATTAACTGTTAAATCACCTGTAATTGTTAGGTCACCAGCAACTGATACAGTATCAGATGTAGCATTACCAAGTGTTGTGTTTCCATTTACTGTTAAATTATTTCCTATTGTAACATTGTTAGGTAATCCAACAGTAATTGTTCTTCCATCGTCTCCACTATTACCAGAAACTGTTACTTCATTGGTCGTTCCTACGACTGAAGCAATATAATTACCTGTTGTATCTGTTCCTAAAGCTACTGAGTTTGGTTGAATAGTAAGAGGGATAGAGGTATTACCTAAATTGGTAATTGTACCAGAACCTGTAACATCACCTGTAAATGTAAGTGTTGGGTCGTTAACATTAACATCAAAATTCTGATTAGTTGAATCCCAATTTACTTGAATGCCTGCTTCGTTATTATTTGCAAATAAATGATATGCATTATAAAATGTAACTAAATCTTGTGTCTCTGAACCAGTACCTGCACTATTTAATCCGACAACTTGCCATGCCTTTTCTGGGTCACCTGCTGTAACTCTTGATTCTCTCCATTGGACTGCTGGGTAAGGCAAAGGTGCTGAAGATATATGGTCTCTTGCAACTTGTAAACCCATACCATTGGCTGTTTCGTTTCCATCTACTTCCAGGAATGAAACACCAAATGTACTTACCCCGGCCGCACTACCAGCTATTAATAATGAAGCACCAGATGCAATACTTAATGTAGTACCACTTTGGAAAGTAAATATGTTACCACTTCCAGTAAATGATACATCAGTATCTAATGTTTGTGTACCATTATTTGATAAATCCATTTTTCCAGATACCAATTCATTAACTGCACCTGATAATGTGGTTGCTGTAGTTGTTAATGCTGCGCCACCTTGTTTTAAATCTAATTCATTAATTGCAGCAACTAAATTTCCTTTTGCAGATGTAGTTAAGCTTGATTTTTGACCTATATCGGATTCATGTTCGTTTATTGCACTAAGTACATCCTGTGCTGTGGTATCTAATGAACCAATATCCAATGTACCGGCAATTACTGTATTACCAGACGATGCTGCCACAGTAAATTTATTTGTATTAATATCAAAATTACCATCAATACCAACTGCACCTGTAAATGCACCAGTACCTGATACTTCTAAGTTTGTGTTTAAATCTGTTGTGGTGCCATTAACTGTAAGGTTACCTACTACTGTTGCATTACTATCGAAGGTAACATTACCGTCTACATCAAGTGTTCCATCAATTTGTGTATTACCACTTGTTGCAATAACATTAAATTTAGAAGCACCAACCTTAAAATTACCATCAACATCTAATGTTCCTTCAACAACTAAATTATTATTAAATGTAGCATTCGTATTACTAGCAGTTAAAAAGACATTTGAGCCATTTGATTTTAATTGTAATTGGCCACTTGCATTTGTAAGTCTACCATATTCTGAACCGCCATCTTTTAATATAACATCTGCACCATCAGCATCTAATATAATGTCAGCATTTGAATCTAATGTAAATGTACCAGAGGTAACACTAAATGAATTACCACCAGCTGATATTTCATATGTTGAAGCATCAAATACAGATTCAATTTCATTTACCGCTGAAGTAAGATTTGTTGCTGTGGTTGTTAGATTTTCTGTAACGCCAACATCATCTTGTAATTCATTAATAGAAGCAACAACATCCATTGAGAATATTTTAATGTCATCATTTGCTGATGCTTCGTTATTTAATTCAATTGCTACTCCATAACTTGTTGCTTTAGCTATAATATCAGCATGTTTATTTGCTGCAATTTCATCAGATGAACCCAATAGTCTTAATTTTGATGTAGCACTAAAATTACTATTAACACCTTGTGAAATTTTAAGTAATAATTCCGTTGATGTTGCTTTTAATATTTTACCATACCAGTTTGAATTACTTGTTACTGCTGATTCTGTTGTTAATTGTGAACCATTTTGATATACATATGAACCTTCTGTAAATTCTGAAACATCTGGGCTATTAGAAAGTGCAATAGATGCAACATAATTAGGTACATGGAATCCACCTTCTAATAAATTTTGAGAAAGTTCTGTTCCATTTTTATAAACTCTTACTACACCAATATTAAAGGATTCAGCTTCTACTCTGACTACATTTGCATTTGCAATAGTTGAAGTATTATTTGAATCACCAATATCAGTTGCTGTTAAATCCTGTGCTGCATTAAATGTACCAGATGAATTTTTAACTAATATTTTTTCAGTACCAACAATCGATTCAATTGTTGCACTATATCCACCTGATTGTGATATGGTATTACCATTAGCAAAATATGTACCTATTGTTGGTGAATCAACAAGAATTATATAACCGGCAGTATTGTCCAAAGACTCTTCTGGTTTTACTTCAAATCTTACAGCCTTAGAATCATCATCAGTATCTTTAAATATAAAATCACCTGCAGATACATCTACATAATTATATGTTTTATCAGAAAGGTTACTATTTAACTGTTCGTTATCACCTAAATGTAATGAAACATCGTTAGACTTTTGCCTAAATTGTTCTAATGTATCGGATTTATATACTCTTGTTTCTTTATTTGCCATTATTTTTACTCAACCCTTTTACTAGTTTTTTAAGTTCTGCAACATCCTTTTCAAGTTGTGCAATTTTAGAATTTTTTTCCTTATCCAGTTTTATTTGCTTTCGCCTTGCAGCAAATGCATTGCCATTAGTATTTATAACAGCTCCACTAGAGGTATCCTTTTCTAAATCAGGAAAATCTTTTACTTTTTTCTTTGCCATATTTTACCTATGTTGAACAAATTGCTCTAAAATCTTTTATAATTGGTGGTTGTGATGTAATAGTAGATTTCATCACAATCTTAAATTGTATTGAACCAATTAAATCTGTTGGATTAATATCCCATCGTACTTCACTAAACCTTGTAGAGCTTGTTGGTATACTATCACTTGGTGCTGCATAATCCCAAGCTATTGTTGATAAATCCTCATCACCAGTTGTAAATCTATAATATAAATTTACTGATGCATTACCTGGTTTTAATATACTCATAAATACAGTTGCTACATCTGCTTGTTCATTTAAATCAATCTTTTTAGTTATATATTTAGAAAGTTCTGGGCCACCAGATACAACCTCTTCTGCTGTAACTGCACTATCAGAATTTATGATATTTTGAATTGTATGTACTGATAATCTACTCATATCAATAACTGGAGATAATGCTTCGTCCGTTGTAGATAAAGTCGCTCTTAAATTAAATGATTTATCTCCACTTGGAAAATTTTCAGCTTCTTCTGTTGCCGAACCAATTAATTGTGGTACATTATAGTAAATATTTCTATTTGGTAATATTTCATATTCAGGGACAGCTATATAAGCCGTTTCTATACCATCCAAACTTTTACTTGTGTGACCAGAGGCTCTAAATTTAATTGACGTTCCTGGTACCTGTAAATTTTGCACAACTGGGAACATTGCATCAATGTGTCTATTTTCAGTAGCCTTTGCTCCTGTTCCACCAGCATAACCAGTACTTGTTGCATTTGTCCCTACAGCGATTGTATATGTATCGTGAGTAAATGCAGTAATGGTATGAGTACCTTCTAAGGCTGTGTGTGGGATACCATTATATGTTCCTGATGTCACATTATCAATTGTAACCTCTGCATCTCCACTATACATACCATGATTTTTATGTGAAACAATTACATTCCCACTAGTATTTGTAAAGAAGAATGGATTTGCTTCCAATTTCTTTTTAGGTAATACATCATTTGTAAAATTAATATCATGGTCTGATGTACTAAATGAACATCTATTTAATTTAAATTTTAAATCCTTAGATTGTTCTGCTGTCCATGTTGAAGCATTAGCTGAACTAAAGAACACACCACCGTATGGTTGTTTAACAATTCTTTCTGTTACATTAGTTAAATCTTGTCCACCCATTTCAGCAACATATACTTCATAATTATCACACATTGAAGTAATAACAATTGCATATTCAGTATCTTGTGAGAGATAAACTGGATAATCAAAGGCAAAGTTAGTTGCTCTATCCGCATTACCAAATCCATTATTCGCATTGGAATCTGATGGTAAATAAATTACCTCTCCTGCTGGTGAAGTGGTCTCTGGATATAAAATCTTATCAGCACCTGGTACTATTCTTTGAGTTGGATAACCATTTTTGGTTGTTCTAATTGTAACTCTTACTGGAATTTTTGCATCTGCTCTTCTGAAATATAAATCAACTGAATTAACAAAAATACCACCTGCTTTATCTACAAGGAATGTTTCTGCAACTGGGTCAACCCATTCAGTTGTTTCCGACACTTCTGTATCAACAACAACTCTATCTTCTCTTATTTCAGATGTTACTAATCTTGGTACCTTTGTTGAAACTATTTTTTCTTCTAAACTTTCCAACATACCTTGTGCAAAATATTGACTTTCTGCATATGTTGTTTCAGCATTTTTATCATTAGTAGAACTATCTGTAAGTCTAAATTCTCTTGCACCTGTTGCAAATTTTAATGCATCATTTCTTGGTATAATAAACGAACCTTCAACCACACCAGATGCATCAGTAATAAGTGCACCTTGAGTATCAGGGTGTGATGTTACACCCTCAAATGTATCAATATTTGTTTGGTCTGTAAACTCTACAAATGTATCTTCTCTTACAAAATTTGATACATTGGCACCATCAAAGAAAGCATAAACCTGTGTATTTGGCTTTAATAATTGAGCCTTAAAGTGTATTTCTCTTGACCTAATAAATGGTATAAAATTAATTTCAACAACCTTTAGACCATCAGATTTGGTAATAGTATCAAATGTTAAATCAGTATTAATGCCTGTTCTGGATTGTTGCGATGTTGTGGTAATTGTAGTAGTAGTAGTTATCTGTGCTCTACCTTGACCATTACCGTCATCTTCATCATCATCTATATCTGTTATCCAATCATCTACATCTACAAATTGTGTCTCTACTTGTTCTTCAACACCCACCCAGTTTGTTTCCCATTCATTCCAAACTGTTCCAAGAATTCCTTCTTCTTCGGCCATTTTCTTAAATTGTTCATACTGTGATGAATCATCGACAATGACTGGTGGTCTAATATCTACTTCCTTCCACTCATCTGTATCTGGTGAAAGTTCAATTGTTCCGGCCCAACTAAATACTGCGTATGGGTTAACATTTGAAAAATTGGATGAATATGGTTGGTTAACATAATTTGTTTCTGTAAATGGTAATGTTACAATTGATTTACTCTTTAAGGCTTTACTACTTGTACCATTTGCCTCACCAGCCTTTCTAATTAAATTAACATTTCTTTCATCAAATTTAGGTCGTAAATGCCCTCTGGTTCTATCAACCGAGGCGGAATAATCTACATTACCACTATCTCCAATACTGTGACCCTTAAAGCTATCTACTATGAAACCATTTTTTAACCTTTCTGTACTGCCATCCATAATTTGTGTACTTGCAGCACTCTGTTCCAATAATGAAAGTGATGTATAATATTCTAAATTTTTAACACGTTTTTCAATATTACCAATATCACGCATTGTATATCTTTTATTTTCAACAATAACAGGTTTTACATCTGAGGTTTTAAATATATATGGTCTTAATCTTAAATCATATATTCCCATTGCATCATCTGGTACCTCTGGTGATACTGGACTTTCTGACGGAACACCTTGAATGGTTTTAAATTCGCCAGTTCTTGTTACTACAAGCTTATCTATTCTTGGTAAAAAGTGAGTAATATCTGAGGTGAATAATGTACCATCAGCAGGAATATTTGAAGTTTGAGCACCTGAAGTAGTAAAGTCTGCTCCATCATCATCGATTCTTGGTCTAAAATCAACACAATCTCTTAATTGATGAAAGCCATTAATGCCACGGAATGAAGGTATGTCTTTGTAATCAATATCGCCATATGAATCAACAGAGAAGTAATCTCCACCATTGTGCGTAAAATAATCAAAAGTAATATCAACGTTTCCTGGATTTGTTTGACCTGG